>LFRM01398400.1_pt1 | contig 29812 bp, 21 predicted proteins | sample 618341 | NCBI WGS metagenome assembly LFRM01 (sample SAMN03654438, study PRJNA283298) | anaerobic digester metagenome | isolation source: pool of bioreactors CSTR01a, CSTR02a, and CSTR03a thermophilic anaerobic... | place: Denmark: Kgs. Lyngby | collected 2014-05-21 | reverse complement strand
AGACCGAATAGGGGGCATTATGTGGTGGCCCGCCACGTCCCGGGTAGAGGTCGCATGAGCCTATTGGCAACAATAGGCCTAGATAGATGATCGCCCAAGACAGAACTCGGCTTACAGACTTATCTCACATTCCGTTCTCAACGTAAACAGAACATTATACTATGTTCTGTTTTTTTTGATATTTGTTGAGATTAGTCGTGGAAAAACAGTTGAATAAAGCGACAAAAAATAGTATAAAAGAGGATTTTAGACCATCATATAGAATATATAATGGAACTTATAAATATACAAACACTGCGCAATTCTAATCAAGGAGGAATTTGATGTGAGAAAGGTCAAAGTATTTACCGACAGCACGGCTGATTTGTTGCGTGAACAACTGGAAAAATGGGATATATCGGTTATTCCCTTGTATGTTACCTTAGGAGACAAAAGCTATCGCGATGGGATAGATATAACCACCGATGAGCTTTATACAATGGTTGATCGGTTGCAAACCCTCCCGAAAACCGCTGCGCCATCAACCGAGGATTTTATGGAGGCTTTTAAACCCTGGATTGACAATGATTACGATGTTATTTTTATAGGTATTTCTTCCAAGCTATCGGCAACCGTTCAATCCGCTTTGCTTGCGGCCAATGAATTTGAACCGGGAAGAGTGTATGTGGTCGATTCGCTCAATCTTTCCACGGGTATAGGGCAGCTTGCGCTCAGGGCAGCGGAAATGGCAAAGGCCGGGGAAGCGGGAGCAGCAAAGATTGTTGAAGAGCTAAACGGATTGATACCCAGAATACGGACCAGCTTCGTAATAGATACCCTGAAGTATCTCCATATGGGTGGCCGCTGCAGTTCCATACAGCTGATTGCCGGTACGATGTTGAAGATCAAACCCCAGATCGTTGTCCGAGACGGCGCTTTGGTGGTTGGAGAAAAGTATCGGGGTAAGGGCAAGAAAGTATTGGAATCATACTTTAACGATTGCATTGGCGATGGAAGGCATATCGATGCCGGCAGAGTATTCGTTACTCATTCCGCTTATGAAGAAGGGGCCCAATATCTGGCAGATAGGATACGGGAAGTTGTGAACCCAAGGGAAATCTGCATTACCAGTGCAGGAGCGGTTATATCCAGCCATTGCGGCCCCGGAACCGTGGGAATATTGTATATTGAGAAATAGCAGGATGTTGATGAGGGGATTTTCTTTACAAAAGAGAATCCCTTTTTTATTTATACTAATCTAATCCTAAGGTTACTGATTTGATTGAGGTCTTATTCCAGACTTTTCTGTCAGGTAATTTCCATTATATTCTCCTGTCAAAACATACACCGCTGGCAGCACCTTTTATTTGGTGTTATAATGAAAATAAGATAAGCCCTATAGGCGAAGGCTTTCATGGCTTAATATATTTTAAAGGATGGGTGATATTTTATGGATAGATTAAAAAACATTATTTTGAAGAGCGACAATATAGTATTTTTTGGTGGAGCAGGTGTATCCACCGAAAGCCAGATTCCCGATTTCAGAAGCAGCACCGGCTTATACAGCCAAAAGGGCAAGAAATCCTATCCTCCTGAGGTGATGTTAAGCCACAGCTTTTTTATTAGCCATCCTGAAGAGTTTTACGAATTTTATAAAAGCAAGATGATCTACAGAGATGCCAAACCCAATCCTGCCCATATTGCACTGGCCAGATTGGAGGAACAGGGCAAGCTTAAAGCTGTAATCACGCAAAATATTGACGGACTGCATCAAGTTGCCGGTAGCAAAAATGTGTTGGAACTGCACGGTTCGGTGCATAGAAATTATTGTATGGAATGCGGGAAAAACTATGACCTTGATTATGTTATAAACAGTGAAAGCATTGTCCCAAGGTGTGAAAAGTGTGGCGGGATAGTCAGGCCTGACGTGGTGCTGTATGAGGAGAGCCTGGACATGGATGTGCTGTATAAGGCCGTTGATTATATCTCCCGGGCCGATGTGCTGATAGTGGGCGGCACATCCCTGGTCGTTTATCCAGCTGCCGGCCTGGTGGATTATTACAGAGGTGATAAGCTGATACTTATAAATAAAACGGCCACTCCCTATGACAGAAGGGCTAATATTGTAATACATGACAGCATAGGCAAGGTGCTTTCCTGCGCCATCTCATAAAAGATAGTGTTTTGTTACCGGGGCAAATTTGTTTTGCCAAAACAAAGAATAATGGTATAATAGTTTCGGACATAGAACATATGTTTGTAGGAACGATTGGAGGATACTTAATGGGAAAGGCTTACAGGGCTAATAACATACAGGTTTTGGAGGGTTTGGACGCTATTCGTGCACGTCCGGGGATGTATATAGGCTCAACGGGTCAAAGAGGTCTTCATCATCTCCTGTGGGAACTGGTGGACAATGCAATTGATGAAGCTGCCAACGGATTCGCCACAGAGATATCGGTAACTTTACATGAGGATAACAGTGTAACTGTCGAGGACAATGGCAGGGGAATACCGGTTGATATGCACGAAGCTTTGAAGATGCCGGGTGTTCAGGTAGTATTTACCCAGCTTCATGCCGGCGGAAAATTCAATAACGAGAATTATAACTATTCCGGTGGATTACATGGGGTTGGCGCCTCGGTGGTAAATGCATTATCCCGCTGGCTTGAGGTTGAGGTCAGGAGGGAGGGCAGGTTATACAGGCAAAGATTCGAGAGCAGGTACGATCCTCAGTTGAAAAAGGTTGTAGCCGGTAAACCCGTTACCCCTCTGGAGGATATAGGAAAAGCTGAGGGTACCGGTACAAAGATAAGATTTCGTCCTGATGAACGGGTATTTGAGGATATTCGAATGAATTTTGATGTGATTGCAAAGAGGCTGAAGGAACTGGCTTACCTGAACGGTGGTGTGATAATCCGGCTTTGCGATGAACGGATTAAGGATGGAAACAATAAGCGGGCCTTTTGTTATGATGGAGGACTGATTGACTTTGTAAAATACCTGAATGAGGATAAAAACCCAATTCATCCCGATATTGTCTATTTTGAGGGGGAAAGGGAAGGAGTATATGCCCAGGTTGCCATCCAATACACCGATTCCTATACCGAAAGCATATTTTCGTATGTGAACAATATACCTACTACTGAAGGTGGAACCCATGAAACTGGCTTTAAGTCCGCCCTTACTAAGGTTTTGAACGATTATGCGAGAAAGAACGGTTATTTGAAAGAAAAGGACACAAATCTGGCGGGAGAAGATTTCCGTGAGGGAATAACCGCCGTTATATCTCTGAAAATGCATAATGTTCAGTTTGAAGGCCAGACAAAGACCAAACTGGGCAACAGCGAAGCCAGGACCGCTCTGGAATCGATAGTTTCCGAACAGTTTGGCCATTATATCGAGCAACCGTCAAATGGTGAAATTGCAAGGATTGTAATAGAAAAGGCAATTAAAGCAGCCAAGGTAAGGGAGGCGGCTAGAAAGGCCCGCGAAATAATGCGGAAAAAGGACAGCCTGGAAGGGGCTTCCCTGGTTGGCAAATTGGCCAGTTGTACCGGCAGGGATCCCAGACTAAATGAGCTTTTTATTGTGGAAGGTGACTCGGCCGGCGGCTCCGCTAAACAGGGCAGGGACAGACAGTTTCAGGCCATACTTCCTTTGCGGGGCAAACCTCTGAATGTAGAAAAGAAGAGGCTGGATCAGGTTCTGAGCAATGAGGAGTTTGGCACCATAATTACCGCTTTAAGCACCGGAATCGGTGAGGATTTTAATATAGATAACCTTAAGTATCACAAGGTGATTATACTGTCGGATGCGGATCAGGATGGGGCTCATATACGGGCTATCCTCTTGACGTTTTTTTTCCGCTATATGAAGGAGCTTATTACCAACGGACATTTATATATTGGCTTGCCGCCTTTATATAAGGTCAGTAATGGTACCAGAGTGGAATATGCCTATAATGATGTTGAACTGAAACAGCTGATTAAAAAAATGGGCAAAAAATATACAGTTCAGCGATATAAAGGACTGGGAGAGATGAATCCGGAACAGCTTTGGGAAACCACCATGGATCCAAAGCGCAGGCGAATTGTGCAGGTAACCATTGAGGATGCTGCGGAGGCGGACAGGCTGGTGACGATACTGATGGGTAACAAGGTAGAACCAAGAAGGGAATATATAAGTACACATGCCAATTTTAATAAGACAGACTTTTTTCAGGAGATGGGAGTGTAGTTAGGATATGGCATCAAACAGGAAAACGGCTCAAGAACTTAAATCGACCGCAAATGACGATAATATAATTAAGCGTCCCCTTGAAGAGGTTATGCATGAATCCATAATCCCGTACGCTGAATACGTGATCATGGAACGGGCCCTGCCCCGGGTGGAGGACGGGCTAAAACCTGTGCAGCGGAGAATTTTATATTCCATGTATGAGCTTGGGCTTCTTCCCGATAAGCCCCACAGAAAATCTGCTAGAATTGTGGGGGATACCTTGGGGAAATACCATCCCCACGGCGATTCATCGGTGTATGACGCTATGGTGAGAATGGCTCAGGATTTTAATATGCGGGCTTTACTGGTGGATGGCCATGGAAATTTTGGTTCCATCGACGGAGATGCGGCTGCTGCCATGAGATATACAGAGGCCCGGCTTACGCCTTTGGCCATGGAAATGCTGAGGGATATTGAAAAGGACACCGTCAGGTTCAGCCTGAACTTTGACGATACCTTAAAAGAACCTGATATGCTGCCCGCCAGGTTCCCTAATGTTTTGGTCAACGGTTCCTCTGGAATAGCGGTGGGGGTTGCCACCAACATCCCGCCTCACAATCTGGGCGAGGCCGTCGATGCGGTTATAGCTCAGATGGAGAACCCTGATATTTCATTGGATAAACTGCTTAAGATTATGCCAGGGCCGGATTTCCCCACCGGCGGAATAATAATCGGTCAGGATGAAATCAAAAATGCATATGAAACCGGACGCGGTAAGTTTTTTTTGCGCGCAAAGGTGGATATTGAGGATGCTCCCGGGGGCAAGAAGCTGCTGGTTATAAAGGAACTTCCGTACCAGGTGAACAAGGCGGCGCTTCTGGGAAAGATACTGAAGCTGGCTGAGGAGAAAAAAGGTATACTGAGCGGCATATCTGATATCCGGGATGAGTCGGATAGGGCTGGAATCCGGGCTGTAATCGAATTAAAGAAGGATGCGGACCCAGAAATGGTATTAAACTATCTCTATAGATATTCCGATCTTCAGATTTCATTTGGAATAAACATGGTGGTGATAGCTGACGGGAAGCCCCAGCAGCTGGGGCTTAAGTCCATACTGGAGCACTATATTCGCCATCAGAAGGACGTGGTTATTCGCCGCACAAAATACGATTTGGAGAAGGCAAGGGCGCGGGAGCATATTCTTGAAGGCTTTATGATAGCCTTGCAGAATATTGATGAGGTCATTGCCATCATACGCTCATCGGAAAGTCCGGCAAAGGCCAGAACAAGGCTGGTAAAAAGATTTGATTTAAGCCAGCTTCAGGCTCAGGCCATTTTGGATATGAGATTGCAAAGGCTGACCGGTTTGGAGATATCGAATCTCAAAAAGGAATATGAAGAAGTTAAAAAGCTTATCAATAAGCTCGAGGATATACTGGCTTCTGAACGAACCCTTGTGAAGGTTATCAAAAGGGAGCTGCTGGACATTAAGAAAAAATATGCGGACCCTAGAAGAACCCGCCTTGTAGAGGATGTAAGTGAAGCCGAGATAAGCAGCGATGATCTGGTGTATGTTGAAGACTCGGTCATCACTTTGACCCACGATGGGTATATAAAAAGGATTCCTCTTAAGTCGTACAATCGCTCCAGCCGCGACGTGGAAAGCGTTGAAACCCGGGAAGGGGATTATGTGGAGTTTGTTGTGGAATCGGCAACCGATCATCGCGTGCTGCTTATAACAGATAAGGGGAATTGCCATGCTATAAACTGCAAGTCCCTTCCTGAAGGGAAATGGAGGGATAAAGGCATTTATCTGCATAACCTGGTTAACAGTTTTGATGAAGATGAAAGGCCGGTTGCCGTTATATCGGTAAAGGAATTTTCGGAAAACAGATTTATTCAATTCTATACGACAATGGGAATGATAAAGCGAACACCCCTGTCCGAGTATAATGCGAGGAAGGCAAAGATCCAGGCGTGCAGCCTAAAGGACGGTGACAAGCTTGTAGGTGCTGAACTTACCGACGGGCAAAAGGATGTAATATTTATAACAAGATTGGGAATGAGCATTCGTTTCCCCGGAAGCGAAGTCCCGGTTGTCGGGAGGGTAGCGATTGGGGTTAAGGGCATTCGGTTAAAAAACGATGACAGCGTTATATTCGGTGGTGAAATAGATGACGAAGGTGAGATTATGACGGTTACCGATCGGGGATTCGTGAAGCGAACTCTTGCAGCCGACTATCAACCTCAGGGCAGGGGAGGAGTCGGTTATAGAACCATTCGATTTGCCAGGAATAGATCGAATGGCAGTTATTTGGTAGCTTCATTCTATGTAAAGGAGCCTTACGAAATCATGCTGCAGCAGAAGGACGGGACGACAACCGGTGTCGAAACGGAATCGATACCAATTGAGGAACGGGATGGAAAAGGCCAACCGGCTGTATTGGTGCTTATGGATAACGAGATATGCGCAGCTTACAGGAATTATAAAGATTTATAATTAATTGGGAAAAATGTGATTGAAATCTGCAGATCTGCCGATGTGGTATTTTTAGCATTACATGGTTCAATCGGAGAAAATGGACAGCTGCAGGCTGTATTTGATTGTTTTGGTATATGTTATACAGGAACTGGCTATACCGGAAGCCTTCTGGCCATGGATAAAGCTATATCAAAGGAATTAATGCGGTTTAATGGGATACCTACGCCAGATTGTAAAATATTCGATCTGGAAAAGGATAGTATGGCGAATTTATTGGATGGGATAGGCTTGCCTTGCGTTATAAAACCCTGCAGCTGCGGATCCAGTATTGGCGTGTCTATCGTGAAAAACATGATCGAATTGGACAGCGCAATTGATTATGCAAAGAAATATGAAACACGCTTGCTGGTGGAAAAAATGATTGAAGGGCATGAATTCTCTGTCGGTGTTTTGGACGGTAAAGCTTTGCCGGTCATTGAGATAATTCCAAAGGCAGGTTTTTACGATTATAAAAACAAATATCAACCCGGGTTAACAGATGAGATATGCCCGGCCAGGATTTCACCTGTGCTAACCGAACGGCTCCAAGGTATAGCTGAAAAAGTGCATAAAGCCTTGCGCCTGGGAGATTATTCAAGAATTGATTTTATGGTCGGAAAAGACGAAAGTATATACTGCTTAGAAGCCAATACGCTGCCGGGCATGACGCCAACAAGCTTATTGCCACAGGAAGCCAGGGCAATAGGTATATCGTACAACCAGCTGTGTGAAAAAATAATGCAGCTTGCCTTAAGAAGGAAGAATACTTCCTGCTTATGACATTAATATTATTGTCTCCAGAAAGTCGGAACGAACAGTATGGTCAGCGTATATATTTCAAGCCGGCCTATAAGCATACAGGCAGTTAAAATTATTTTGGATATCCCGGATAAATCTGCATAGTTACTGGCAGGGCCCACCAAACCGAATCCGGGTCCTATGTTGCTCAAAGCAGCAACCGTTGCAGAGATGCTGCTCATCATGTCCAGGCCCTGTGTTAACAAAAGCAGAGATACCAGGATAAGTATGATTAAATACAAAAGGACAAAGCTTACTATATTCTGAAGAAGATCTTCTGACACTGGTTTGCCCCCCACACGGATAGTTATAACTGCATGAGGATGAATAAGCTTATAAAACTCCCGCCTTATTATTTTAAACAGAACTAAAATTCTGATGTGTTTTATCCCGCCTCCCGTTGAACCGGCACAGCCTCCAAATAGCATCAGTAAAAACAGAATCATTTTGGAGAAGTCAGGCCAGGTATTATAATCAACAGTGGCATAGCCGGTGGTGCTTATGACCGATGCAACCTGGAAGGTGGATTGTCTGATGCTCTCCATTACATTGTAGTCAAATAGGGGATAAATATTTATAGCAATCAATGTGATGGAGCACAGTACAATACCGGCATAGAAACGAAATTCACTGTCCTTTATCAGGGCTTTGAAATTCCCGTGCAGGGCTTCATAATGAAGGGAAAAGTTTATTGCGCAGAAAAGCATAAAGAAAGCAATAATCCAATCGTAGGCGGGATTCTGGTAAGAACCTATGCTTGAATTACGAACGGAGAAACCACCTGTACCCACCGTCCCGAAGGTATGGGTTATGGCATCGAACAACGGCATTCCAGCAATGAGCAGGGTTGCAATCATGATTACAGTAACCAAAACATAGACACCGTACAACAGCTTTGCAGTTTGTCCTATTTTCGGAGCTAACTTATCCGGGGACGGGCCTGTGCTTTCAGCTCTATAGATCTGTATCGTGCTGGCACCCATGGCAGGGAGCAGGGCAAGGGTAAATACCAGTATACCCATTCCGCCCAGCCAATGGGTGAAGGACCGCCAGAGCAATATTCCATGGGGTAAGTTTTCTACTTCTTTGAATATTGAAGCTCCGGTTGTGGTAAAACCGGATGTGCTTTCAAAATAAGCGTCGACAAAGGAATTACATACGCCTGAGAACCTAAAAGGCAGCGCTCCAAAGGCAGAAGCAGCAATCCAGCCCAGGCCGACGATCATAAAACCTTCTTTATGGCTAATGCTTTCCCTTTTGTTTGATTTAAAGAAAATAAATCCCGGCAATCCCGCTATAGCCGTTATGGCGATGGAAAAAATAAATGCAGCCGTATCGTATTCTCCATAATAAATGGATATTCCAAGGGAAGGAACCATGAAGGCCGATTCAATCAGTAGGAGCAGGCCCAGTACCTTTAAAATAATTCCAAAATCCATGCTTCTTTTCACCTTGCTCATTGAATAGATTACTGACTTTTGACACTTCCGAAGATTTACTGAAGATAATCACCCTGTCATTGGGTCTTATCACGTCATTGCCATGGGGAATAATGACTTGATCTCTGTGGATTATGGCACAAATAATAGCATCCTTAGGAAAATTAAGGTCTTTTATTGGGGTGTTAACTCCCTTAGAATTGGGGTTGGCTATAAGTTCCATGCTTTCAGCCTGCCCGCCCATGATGAGGAAAAGCGATAGAAGCCCTCCACCCCGTATATATCTCAATATTTCTGCTGCCGTAATCATGCTGGGAGTTATAACTGCATCCACTCCTATGGTTTCAACAATAGATATATAATTGGTGCGGCTGACTTTCGCAATAACCTTTGAAGCTCCCAGCTGTTTGGCCAAAAGTGCTATGAGTACGTTTTCCTCATCCACCCCTGTCAATGCAATAAAAGCATCCATGGCTTCCACATTTTCGGATTTCAGCAGATTTGCGTCGGTACCATCACCATGGATAATTAATGCATTGGGTAGAGCCGCGGATAATTCCTTGCAACGCTTTAGATTCTGTTCTATAATTTTTACCGATACGCCAAAATACAGGAGTCTTTTTACCAGATAGTAAGTGTTTTTTCCACCACCTAATATCATGACGCTGTTAACCTTTTTAGGCGGCTTTCCTATGGAGCTGCAAAACTTTATTATATCGGCCTTTTGTCCGGTAATATAAATGGTATCGTTAGCGTGAATTTCGTTATCACCTTTAGGGATAATTATATTACCCTTTCTTACGATGGCGACGATTAATATGTCGCCGGCATAGTTCAAATCCTTTATAGGTTTGTTTACCAAGGGATTGGCCTCATCAACGGGTATCGCTACCATCTGTACCTTTCCCTTTGCGAAATCTTCTATCTGCCCGGCAGGCGAGGACAGGAGTATCTGGCTGATTTCATTGGCCGTGGATAACTCAGGATTGATAATATAATCTATGGAAAGTCGTTCCTGGGTATCCGCAATATCACTGGCATATTCCGGATTACGTATTCTGGCTACGGTTTTTCCGGCTCCCAAACGCTTTGCAGCCATACAAATAAGCATGTTTCCCTCATCGCTACCCGTTACGGCAATAACGATATCCTCTTTATTGAGACCTATATTGTTGAATATATGGCTGGCAAATCCGTCGGATTGCATGGTTAGCACATCCAGATGATCCTGCACCTTTTTCAATACCTGTTCATCCCGATCCACCACTATGACATCGTATAAGTCTTTTGATAGTGTTTCCGCAAGTTGGTAACCAACCTTTCCTGCCCCAATTATTATTATTCTCATAGTTATCCTCCCGGTTTAATCTGCCGAAACCGCTGATCCGGTTATATTTAGCTCTTTTTGTAACTTTTTTTGCCCCATTTGCCCAGTTCAGCGGGTTGATCAATAGATTTAAGTTATTTGTGTACATTCTGTCAAGAAACATATTGATTCATCCACAATATCCACGACATATATTTAATATATACCGATATTTGAAATTAATTATAGCAGAGTGAAAGGGATTATGCAAAAGAAGTTATTGGACAGAGGAGATTATTTTAACTCAATTCTGGTATTATTATATGTTGAAATGCGACCATGCAAAATATAGATGAATTGGAAAACATATTATGGTATAATGTTTTCATAATGATGCAATTTATGCTACACCAGAATATCATAGAAAGAAGGAGGATACCTGCTTTGAATGTTTTACTTGACAAGCTTAAAGAGGTGCTATATACCGTTCTTCCCATTGCTATAATTGTCATTATACTGCATTTTACGATAACTCCGCTGGAAACGCACTTGATTTGGAAATTTCTAATCGGCACCATTATCATTATAATAGGCCTGTCCATATTCCTGTTTGGAGTTGATGTAGGAATCACGCCAATTGGTAATGCTATAGGATCAAGTCTTGTAAAAACAAACAAGATAATTATGTTAGTTGCTGTGGGGCTGGTGCTTGGTTTTATCATTTCAGCGGCAGAGCCCGACCTTCACATACTTGCCAGGCAGGTTGACATGGTTACATCTGGCCGGGTAACAAAAACTGGTATAGTTGTGGCCGTATCCCTTGGGCTTGGTCTCATGATTGCTCTGGGCCTTGCAAGGGTTGTCTATAATGTATCCCTTCGTTTTTTCTTTACTGCAACGTATTTTCTGATCCTTATAATGGGATTGTTTGCATCTCCGATTTTTTTGGCGATTTCATTTGATGCCTGCGGGGCCACAACCGGAGCTTTATCGGTTCCCTTTATTCTGGCGCTTGCCAGGGGTGTATCAGTGCTGAAAAAGAACAGCAAAGCCTCAGAAGAAGACAGCTTTGGTTTGGTAGGTATTGCTTCGGCAGGGGCCGTACTGGGAGTTCTGGGGATGGACTTAATTTCGGATACCGGAGAGTTAACCGGAAAGCTAGAACATCATGTCCTGGCATCGGAATCAATAATTGGGCCATTTGTTACACAATTACCAAAGGTTGCTTTGGATGTATTTATAGCTTTGTTGCCGATATTAATAATTTTGTTAATATATCAAAGTATATCGAAAGGATTTTCCAGAAGAGCTTTCAGAAGGGCTATTATGGGTCTTTTGATTTCCTTTATAGGCTTGGTTTTGTTTATGGATGGTGTTACTGCCGGTTTTATGGATGTAGGGAGCCTTGTAGGGTTTAGAGTTGCGTCCTTGGACAGCAAAGCCTACATACTTATCATAGGGGCTTTGCTGGGTTTTGTAACAGTTCTGGCAGAACCGGCAGTTCATGTTTTGATGCAGCAAATAGAGGAGGCTACCAGTGGATATATTAAGAGAGGACTGGTGGGTATAGCACTCGCTATAGGAATAGCGGTTGCAGTTGGTTTGTCGGTATTGAGATTGTTGGTGCCAAGTATACAGCTATGGCATTATCTGTTGCCATCATATTTAATTGCAATACCATTGATGTATTTTGTACCGGAACTATTTATAGGTATTGCGTTTGATTCGGGCGGCGTTGCTTCGGGCCCCATGACTGCAACCTTCATATTGGCATTTATACAGGGCGCTGCCGAAGCGGTGGAAGGAGCAAATATACTGGTGGATGGTTTTGGCATGATTGCGATGGTAGCTTCTACTCCCCTGATTGCACTCCAGATATTAGGGTTGATATATAAAATAAAATCCCGGAGGGAGGCGTAAGGCGATTATGAATGCTGTTTCTCAGGCAACTGATTATGAGTTGATATATGTTATAGTAAATCATGGCTTGGGCAGCAAGGTAATGCAAAAGGCCAAGCAGCACGGTATTACCGGAGGTACTATCTATTTAGGCAGAGGTACGCTGAAAAGCCGTGTATTGGAGTTTTTCGGGATAACTGATGAGAGAAAGGAAATTGTGGTAATGGCTGCCGATACAAAGACGGCCGACGAAGTGATAGATGTGCTTGATAAGGAATTTCATTTCAAAAAGCCGCATCACGGCATAGCTTTCACTTTGCCTGTTTGCGAGGTGTTTGGGTCAACCTCCTATAAATGCGATGAAATTCATACGGAAAGAGGTGTAAGCGATACGATGTACAACCTTGTTACAACCATTGTGGACAGAGGGAAAGGCGAGTTTGTGGTAGATGCAGCTACAAAAGCGGGTGCAAAAGGCGCGACCATAGTGCATGCAAGGGGCTCGGGTATTCACGAGACCAGCAGGGTTTTTGCCATGACCATCGAGCCGGAGAAAGAAATGGTATATATTATCGTAAAAAGCGACATTACCGAAGCTGTTGTGTCCTCAATCAGGAAGGAGCTTAAAATAGATGAACCAGGTATGGGGATAATATTTGTTCAGAGCGTAAATTCAACCTATGGCTTGCATGAATAGCACCGGTTTTAGTGTTCCTAAGTGTTAAGGGGAATTTATGGTGTTTGTTAACGCTTGCAGTCTGCTTTATAAATAACTGCTCTTGGTCAATAAGCTAATACCCGGATGGAGAATACTTGACTTCAAAATCGTTAAGTATGCCATTGCAAATTATTTTACTTAAGAAAAGCAAGGAAGTGAAATATATGGAAAGGAATGAGTTCATCGATTATTTAAAAAACCAGCCGATTATGAATTCACATTCCCACCATCTGCCTGATAATCACCATAGTAAGCTGACACTTAGAGGTGTTTTGCACAATTCTTATGTTAATTGGTGCGGTACACCCGTTCCATCCGGCGATTCGGAAGAAGAAATCGCCACATGGCTGAATGCTGTACGCACTCGCAGCTATTTTGTTTGGCTGGAGAAGGCATTAATGGATTTGTATTGTATAGATGAACATATAAGTGCTGAAAGCTGGGATGTTTATGACACAGCTATACGGCAGGCACATCAGGATCGGGATTGGCATTTGGGCCTGCTTAAGGAAAAGTGTGGATATAAAGCCGTACTGCTTGATACCTATTGGTCTCCCGGTCAGGATAACGGCCACCCCGATCTGTTCAAACCTGCTTACCGAATTAACAGTTTTTTTTACGGCTATAATCAGACCGCCAGGGATCACAACGGCAATAATATTCAGGTGATGCATAATCAGCGTATAACGGATATAGACGAATACACCGACTTTATATACCGGGTGCTGAAGGAAAGAAAACAGGCAGGGTGCGTAGCCTTAAAGTGTGCTCTTGCTTATGATCGTTCGCTGGCTTTTGGAGAAGCTACAAAGGAAGAAGCACAGAGAGCGATGGTGAATGAACCGGATATGATGGATATTAAAAAATTTCAGGATTATGTTTTTGATTGTGTGTGTAAGATGGCAGCTCAGCTGAATATGCCTATACAAATCCATACCGGCCTGGGGTTGATGGTAGGCAGCAATGCAATGCAGCTGCAACCCCTGATTGCCCGAAATACTGACACTACATTCCTGTTGATGCATGGCAGCTACCCGTGGATTGGCGACATTGCCGGACTGACCCATAATTATCCGAATGTTTGGGCTGATATATGCTGGTTGCCGCTTATATCTTCGGCTGCTGCATACAGTCTGTTGCATGAATTGATAGATGTATGCGATGCCAACCGTGTGGTTTGGGGTTGCGATACATGGACGGGTGAAGAGAGCTACGGGGCCAGGCTTGCCTTCCTTGACGTATTATCCCGTGTGCTGTATGAGCGGGTGGAGGCAGGCCTGCTGAATGAACACGATGCACGCCATTATGCAAAAGCTATTATGCATGATAATGCAGAAAGACTTTTGGGAATGGGACATCAATAAGGATTTGCTTCTTTTTGATGTTGGCTAAATTGAGGGGATGATTCTTTGGGATGCAAAAAAGTTTTGTACGAGGAGTTACAGCCCAATGAATTCATTGAAAGGATAAACGAATTTCCGGTGGCGTATCTGCCTCTGGGCACTCTGGAGTGGCACGGGCTCCATCTGCCGTTGGGAGCAGATGGGCTTCAAGCCAGGGGTGTGTTTGAGCGAATTGCTCATGAAATCGGAGGAATTGTTATTCCTATGTTGTTTCTTGGACCCGACAAGGTGGCAAAGAAAGATGATGATGCTATCTATTACGGAATGGATTATATAAGCTTTGAGGATGGAGCACCACAGCAGTTGGAAGGCAGTGCCTATTATATGAATAAAGAACAATTCTGTATGCTGTTGGATACAATCATGCGCAACCTTTCCCGCGCAGGCTTTAAGCTTGTTGTCGGGCATGGCCACGGGCCGTCCACAAAGGTATTTTCTGACAGAAAACAGATATTCAGGGAGAAGTTTGGATTAATTACCTACACTCTCTGGGAGCTTGGTTATAAGGGGGCAGATGGGATTCAGACTGATCATGCTGCTGCAAACGAAACCTCGATTGTTATGGCATTAAGGCCGGATCTTGTCAGCCTGGAGAAACTGTCTGCAGAAAGCATACCTGTCGGTGTTTGGGGTGAGGACCCCCGCAAAGGGGCATCGGCTGCACGGGGCAATGAAATTATTGAAAAAAATGTCAGGTTGGCCTGTCAAAAACTTGTTGCAATTGTATCGAATATGCCCAGGTCCGAACGGAGAATAGAATACCGGAATGTAAGAAATCTGCTGAAATAAAAATACGGGGGTTTACAATATGTGTTCGAATGAAAATATGACATGGAAAAATGGTTGATCTTGAACAGGAGCTCATATTGAATTTTTGCTGTTTTTGTAATATAATGAAAAACACGAAAGCAAAATATTGCTGGCATAGGTTGCTTCTACAGCATTAATAGGGAAACAGGTGAAAATCCTGTGCGGTCCCGCCGCCGTGAAGCAGGTTAGCGATTTCATATGCCACTGGGAAACTGGGAAGGCGAAATCGCGTGTGTTACTGCTGAGCCGGAAGACCTGCCTATGCTGGAACACCGGTAATCCACGAGGATGGGGGAGGTGTTGTATATGCGGCGTATTATATGGATTCACTTGTGTCGCATAAGGACATGATCCCCTTTTGACCGATGGTTGAAAGGGGTTTTTAATTTATGCAATGCTTTCTGTAGTGCAAAATAAAAGTAAGTAATACGTTTGAAAAAGAGAAAGGAAGGTAATTAACATGAATAAGAAAATTATCGCTATTGTTGCGGTTATACTTTTGCTTGTGGCAATCTATTGGGTATATAGCACTTTTATATCTCCCAAAGGTGAAGAGGGGAAAAAGCAGGTTACCATTCATGTGGTCATATCAAAGGAGGATATTGATCAGACTTTTGAATACACAACAGAGCATGAGTTTTTGTATGACCTGTTGAAAGAAAAGGAGAAGGAACTGGGGGCCAGTTTTCAGAGCTATGATTTTGGGGTTATGGTGACCGGCATGATGAATTATGTTGCCGATGAATCTCAGCAGGAGTTTTTCCATATTGCTGTAAACGGCGAGGATGCAACAACCGGACCTCAGGAGATACCGCTAAAAGATGGAGATGTTTATAAATTTGAACTGAAAAACTGGTGAAAACCATGAAACCACGGGATATTGCTTTAATTTCTCTGCTTAGTGCATCGATAACGGCAGGAAAATTCGTGCTTAGCTTTATACCCAACGTTGAAATAGTAACCCTTTTGTTTATTGTCTATACTGTGTCCTTTGGATTAAAGCGTAGCCTATTGGTCTCGGTGGTTTTTGTTACTACCGAAATATTGATTTACGGATTTTCAACCTGGGTAATCGGATATTATTTTGTTTGGCCTGTATTAATACTCGTTACATGGATGATGAAAAGCAGGATCAAGTCGGAATATGGATATGCAGCTATTGCAGGCATACACGGCTGTTTATTCGGAGCATATTTTGCTGTAGTTGAATCCATTTTTTACGGCTGGGCTTACGGTTTTTCCTATTGGTTGAAAGGCATTTTGTTTGATGGGATACATGGTGCCTCAAATTATATTATCGCGCTTCTTCTCTTTAAACCTCTTAGCCGCATTGTGATAATGCAGGCCGAACGATATTTTGGTACGGTGAATTGAGGTACTGTATAGCGGGTTTGGGTGCAATTAACTTCACTTGTTCACTTGTGCCTTTGTTTATCTAATTTAACTTGATAGAAGCTCGGAGCATGGAGAGTATTCTTTGTGCTCCGGGCTTTTAATGTTTCGATGCGCCATCATGGACAGCCAATTCTCAATCGGCCTCCGGTAATCCCGGCTTCTCTTGTAAGCAAGCATGAGATTTTGTTTTCATTAATCCGGAATTGTGATAAAATAAACGCTATACAGGACTTCTTCCGGCGCAAAATTCTTGATTTTTAAGGGGTGAGTTGCTTGCAGTACATAGAAAAGCTTAAAGATGATTTGGCCCGTTACATAGATCAGGAGAAGGCGGAATTTTTCCCGAAATTTTTCAACGCCTTTCCGGGTGGATACGGAGAGGGTGATCGGTTTCTGGGTGTAAAGGTGCCGGATCAGCGGAAGGTTGCCAGAAAATACTATAAGGAAATTTCGCTGGCGGCGGTTGAAAAGCTTTTGAGGGAACCGGTCCATGAATACCGGCTTACGGCATTGCTAATCCTGGTTTATAAGTTTGAGAAGGCAAAAACCCGTGAAGATAGGGAAGCCATCGTGAACTTATATATCAATAATTTGGAATATGTAAACAATTGGGATTTGGTAGACTCATCGGCCTATAAGATATTGGGAGCCTATCTTGAGGATAAAGACAGAAGCATCCTGTACCGGCTTGCCGGATCGGATCACCTCTGGAGTCAAAGGGTTGCAATAATAGCAACTCTGGCTTTTATCCGTAACAACCAGTTTTCCGATACCCTGAATATTTCTGAGATTCTGCTGGACCACGAACATGATCTGATTCATAAAGCTGTTGGATGGATGCTTCGAGAGGTTGGCAAGAGAGACTTCCAAACCGAGTTTGAATTTTTGAAGTCGCATTACAAGCGGATGCCCCGCACCATGCTGAGGTATGCCATAGAGAAGTTTGAACCGGAATTAAGACAGCAGTTTTTGAATGGTTTGATTTAATAAATCTTGTATCAGCTGAGTCCCGGTATCTTATATCAAAAAATACTTGCCATAAGGGTATATTGAATATAAAATAGTGATTATGTGTGGAAAAAGAGCACAAATCCTGGATAATTGGCGGACTGGATGAGGATTTGAGGAAGCAGTTTTCCGACCAAATAGAAGAAGGAATGGAAGAAGGTATTATAGTAAGAAAGGGATAGCAAAAAATGAAGAAGATACTGCTAAAGCACCAATTGCTGCGTACTCTTGTTGAGCTGCGGGGAAATTCCCGCGCTTGCGTTTATACTGAACCCATGTGGGGGCTTTCTTTGAATCTTTGTCTGCCCTATGCGACGGTATATATGCTAGCACTGGGCTTAAACGATGTACAGGTAGGGATTGTTGCTTCAATCTACATGTTCTCTCAGATGATATTTGCCTTTCTGTCAGGTGCTATTGTTGATAAAATGGGACGCAAGCTGAGCACTGCCATATTTGATTTTTTGGCTTGGAGCCTTCCATGCCTCATATGGGCTTCTAGTCAGGGCTTCTGGTTTTTTGTTGTTGCCGCAATTTTTAACGGTATGATGAGAATACCGGTGGTATCATGGCATTGTTTGCTGGTGGAGGATGCACCCAAAGACAGAATAACCCACATATATTCATGGGTCATAATTGCCGGCAATCTCTCTGCCCTGTTTGCGCCAATATCCTCGGTACTGGTGTCAAAGTTAACGCTGGTGCCGGCAATACGGATACTGTATATAAATGCTTTTATCGTAATGACTTTAAAAATAATAATTCTGTACAGGTTTTCAACAGAAACGAGTATAGGCGAGACCAGGCGTAAGGTATATCGCAATATATCATGGCTTGAAATGCTGGCAGGGTATAAAAGCGCATTGCGCAAGATGCTAAATTCTCAAGGGACAATATTTGCTCTAATCGTCAGTGTTATAGTTGAAATTGTAACGATGTTGGGAACAACCTTCTGGCAGATAGTGGCCTCCCGTCGAATCGGTGTTCCCAACCCCTTGTTGCCCATCTTTCCCATGGTGCGTAACATACTCACCATTATCCTTTTCTTCACTGTTATTTCGCGGATTAAGCAAACAAATCTGAAATGGCCGCTGTATGGAGGATTTATAAGCTCCATATTCGGTTATATACTGCTGATTTCGATCAAAAATATAGGCATGTGGGGATATGTGGTACTCTTTATTTCCTTATTTTTTGAAGCGCTGGGAGGTGCCGTGCTGAATACGCTTCGGGAATCTTTGGTCGCCATCCATGCCGATCCTGAAGAGCGTTCAGGGATTATGGCCTTGCTTCAGACGGCAATAATGCTGATCAGCGTACCATTCGGCTATATAGGAGGACTGTTGAGCGATATTTCAAAAGCATTGCCCTTTGTTCTGAGCATTATATTATTGCTGCTGGGTATAGGTGTAACCGCTGCATATTATCATCGGCCTTGGTTGCATAGAAGCTTAAAGATAAAGGAGAATATTCAGGCATAAAAAAACGGTTGTAACGATGTGCTTTGGTGTCAATAATATTCAATGTCTGGATAGCTTAAGGAAAAATCGTATACAATATAAAAAAAGGCAGTCTTTTTAGACTGCCTTGTAATTCTTAACAAATCTGAACTCTTTCTTCACTTCTTCGGACGGTCCTTCGGACAAAATTGAAGCTACCACGATAGCGATGCATGATATCAGAAACGCCGGCAGCAGTTCATATATACTGAATATTCCTCCCAGGGGATTGAGGAGCAGTTTCCAGATAAACACCGTTGCACCGCCTGCAATCATGCCGGCAATAGCCCCCGCCCTTGTGGTCCTTTCCCAGAAGAGTGAGAAAAGTATGATTGGACCGAAGGTAGCGCCAAATCCCGCCCAGGCAAAGGATACAACTCTGAATATGACGCTGTTTTCATCGAGTGCAATCAATATTGCGACCAGGGATATTGCCAGCAGTGTTAGTCTTGTTACCCTAAGTACCGCTTTGTCATCGGCTTCTTTATTGAAAAGTCCCTGGTATATGTTTTTGGATATGGAAGATGCAGATATCAGGAGATAAGAGTCGGCAGAACTTATAATTGCAGCCAGTATGCCTGCCAGTACGATACCTGCCAATATGGATATAAAGAAATTGGTTGACATAAGTATGAATATGTTTTCCGATGAACTGGGCGTCAAAAAGGCATCCGGATAGAGTACCCTGCCCGCCATACCTATAAGCACTGCGGCTGCCAGAGATATGATAACCCAAACGGTTGCTACTCTTCGTGAGAACTTTATGTTATCCGATGTGTTGATGGCCATAAACTTTACCAATATGTGGGGCATGCCGAAATAACCCAGCCCCCAGGAAAGGGTTGAAATAATGAACAGCCAATCTAATTTGATCGGTTCGAGGAATTGAGGCAGGCTATTCTCAACCTGTTGAACTCCGTCTAACGTTTTGGGCTGAGCCATGGAGAAAATATCAAAAAAACCGGGGATAGCTTTTGCCTTATCGACCATGGAGAATAATCCCCCTGCCGTTGCTATCCCAAAAATAACCACAATGGTCAGGGCAAAGAACATTATTACGCCCTGCAAAAAGTCCGAGGCGCTTTCAGCCAAAAAGCCTCCAACGAAAGTATACGAGACTACAAACAAGGCTCCGATAATCATGGTGTATATGTATTTGGTGTTGAAGAGCATGCTGAATAGTTTGCCGACCCCCACAAAACAACTGGCGGCATATATGACGAAAAATACCAGGATGAAAAGGGCTGCAATGATCATGATAACTTTCTTATCCTCTTTGAACCTGTTGCTTAAAAAATCGGGTATGGTTATGGCATCTCCTGCAACATGGGAGTAAACGCGCAGCCTCTTTGCTACAAACAACCAGTTTAAGTATGTACCTATACACAGGCCGATAGCCGTCCAGAAAGCCTCTCCCATACCTGACCAATAAGCTACACCCGGCAGCCCCATGAGCAGCCAGCCGCTCATATCGGAAGCTTCTGCAGCCATAGCCGTGACCCAAGGTCCTAAGGATCTGCCACCAATCAAAAAATGACTGCTGCTCTGGCTGGCTCGTTTTGCATAGTATGCGCCAATCCCAATAACGACCGAGATATAGATACACATAGCAATAACAATTTGAACCTTGTCCATATCCATGTGCTTTACTCACTCCTTAACATTATGATTATTTGTGTATAAATATACGTAATGTCTATATTATAATGTAAATCTTTTCAATAGTCCAATAGTAATTTGAAATGGCGTCAATATGTTCCATGATTTCATACATAAAAGGTTGATTGCCAGATTGTTATAATTTACAATTGTAATTAGACAGTTACCATTCTTTGCATCTGTGCTTCTTTTTTATACTACCTGTTTTCGGGAATAAAGGAAATGAGCATGAGCGATCATCGGGCTATATATGAAGAAGCTGACAGACGGTGGACGCAGTATTTAATGTTGCAGCTTGCAGTTGTGTTGGGCTATATTATAATATTTATTCCATTCATCAATTATTTATATCTTGTTTGTTTACTCATAGCATCAATTGTTCTAACGATTGTTATAATGAGATTTATTAAGCAATGTGGATAAGTATTGTAATTTCTTTCAAAAAACTGGAGACCTCTTACACTGTTGATCACAACTCTTATAATGTGCAGACATGGTTGATGATGGTGTATTCTATATCCCTGACACTGTCTCCTCCAATGCATCTATTGATGTTTCAAAAAATGTTGTTTGTATATTTGGTGAAATAACTGAGTTCACGGTCAGGGACGGGCTCTATTTCCACGAGTATGATCCCAAAGTAAATATATTAAATATAAAGGAATACCATGGAGGGATTGGAATGGGTGATAGCAATCAAATTTCCATTTTGCTGGTGGGCATTGGGGGATATGGTAATCTGTATGTTGATGCCTTGCTGAGCAATTTAGGCCGGGGTGATTTTAGAATAGCAGGCGTGGTGGATCCAAATCCGCAAAACTGCCGTTATTTAAATGAGCTACAGGAGATGGGTGTTCCCATTTTTTCCTCTATGGAAGAGTTCTATGCGTACTCCAAAGCAGATCTGGCCATAATATCGACCCCGATTCATTTTCATTGCGAACAAACCTGTTTTGCTTTGGCCCGCCGAAGTAACGTGCTGTGTGAAAAGTCTGTAAGCGCTACCATTCAGGAGGCCCGGCAGATGATTGAAGCCAGGGACAAGTCAGGCAAAATCGTGGCGATAGGCTACCAGTGGTCGTACAGCGACGCCATACGTACCCTAAAGAAGGACATTCAGGCCGGGTTGTTTGGCAGGCCTAAGCGGTTCAAATCCATCGTTCTGTGGCCCAGAAATAAGGATTATTACAGCCGGGCTTGGGCGGGGAAAATGCGGGATGAAAAGGGCAGATGGATATTGGACAGCGTTGCCAGTAATGCCACGGCTCACTACCTGCACAACATGCTGTATCTCCTGGGGCAAAGGGAGGATGAGAGCGCCAGGCCCGATTACCTGACAGCCGAGCTGTATCGTGCCAATGAGATCGAAAACTTTGACACTGCTGCCGTCAGAATCTATACACGGGATGGTGTGGAACTGCTTTTCTACGTTACTCATGCGGTGATGGAGACACTCAATCCTACTTTCTGCTTTGAATTTGAAAGGGCAAAGGTGATATACGGAAAAACGGATGGCAGCAGGGAAAACATAGTGGCCGTGTTCAGTGATGGTAGCCGCAAGGTCTATGGCGATCCGGAAGAAGACATCATGAAAAAGCTATGGTTGACTATGGATGCCATCAGGGCTTTGCAACCGGTGGTTTGCGGGATTGAGGCCGCCAGTTCCCATACATTGTGCATAAACGGCATGCAGGAGGCAGTTCCGCGTATTTCCCATTTCCCGGAAAAGCTGATCAGATATGATGAAAACAGGAGGATAACCTGGGTGGAAGGGTTGAACGAGGTATTTAAGACCTGCTATAGGGAAGGGAAGCTGCCCCACGAGATCGGAGTTTCCTGGGCCAAGGCCGGCAGAAAAATGGATTTAGACAAATATGTGTTTTTTGAGGGAGAGGGTCTGGAATGAAAGTAGCTTTTATAGGGAGCAGCGGACATTACAATTATGCGATGGAGGGCATAAGAGAGGATAGGAATATATCTATAGCGGGAATAGCCCCTGGCTCGGAAGGAGAGGATATGAGCGCCGTCTACAGGGCAGCCTGTGCTCTTGGGCATGCCCCCCGGGTATTCGATGATTACATGAGTATGCTTGATGAGGTAGAGCCCGATATTGCAGTGATTAACTGCTTCTTCGGGCATCACGCCAAGGTTGCCATGCAGGTGCTGAAGCAGGGGATCCACGCCTTTGTTGAAAAGCCGGTTGCCACCACATTTGAAGAGCTTGAGGAGCTGAAAGAGGTGTATTCCCAATCGAAAGCCCATCTTGCGGCCATGTTCGGAATCCGGTATACCGCCCATTTTATGACGGCCTGGAAGATGGTGAAGAGCGGGGCGGTAGGGCAAATTCGGCTTATGAATGCTCAAAAGTCATATAAACTGGGCCGGAGGAGTGAATTCTTCAAGTCCCGTTCAACTTACGGTGGCACCATTCCCTGGGTGGGAAGCCATGCAATTGATTGGCTTTACTGGTTTAGCGGCGAAAAATTTGAATCGGTATTTGCTTCCCATTCTGCACGCTGCAATCGGGATCACGGAGAACTGGAGGTATCTGCCCTGTGCCATTTCGTGTTATCAAATCAGGTATTCGGTTCGGGCAGCATTGATTATCTGCGTCCCAAGGAGGCTCCCAGCCATGACGATGACCGGTTGCGCATAGCGGGTACCCGCGGTATTTTGGAAGTCAGGGGCAGCAAGGTGTATTTGATAAATGATGAGATAGACGGAATAAGGGAGATTCCACTGCTGCCCGAACAGAATATATTTGTCGACTTTTTGAAGCAGGTGAGGGAACAGGGCAAATGCCTTATCAGCGCCCATGATTCATTTTATGTGACCGAAGTCTGCCTGAAAGCCAGGCAGTCGGCTGACGAGAAAAGGATTATATGGTTTTAGGCCCAATGTTTTATGCTGCTTGTGAAGCAGGTGGACAATTGTTAAGGGAATAAGAAGAAGCACGTTATTGCGATATAAAGGAGGTTATTATTGTATGATAGACGCCATAAAAGAAGCTATTGAGCAGCTGAAAACGCGTAAGAATGACTTTGAGAAGGCTGCCCGGCTTCAAATAGCGGTATGGAAGGGAGAGAAGCCGGAGGTTCATCCCCTGCTTCTGTCCTGTCCTCTGGCTGAGAATGAATCCACGATGTTCCCCGAATTTAACTTAAAAGAAATACACTACGACAAGGATAAGATGTTCGCTTCCCAGTTTCGTATCATGATGTCAGCGGTAAACGGGGGTGCCCAGGCGGTGCCGTCGGTGCGGGCCAACATGGGTTGCGGAACATTCCCTACTCTGTTCGGGTTGGAACAGGAGTTGTTTGCAGACAAGATGCCCTGGATGCAGCAGCATCTGTCCAAGGACGAGTTAGAGCTCATGGGACCGGAGGATTTAAACATCGGCGATGAGTTCAAAATGGGATTGGAGCATATGGCCTATATGGCCGAGCAGCTGGAAGGTACCGGATGTATGGTCTATCCCATGGATCTGCAGGGTCCCTTTGATATAGCACATCTGGTGTACGGGGATGATATCTTTTACGATTTATATGACGACCCCAAATTTGTTCATCATCTGTTGGACTTGTCATGCCATGCAATCTTTAGAGGTATGGAGGAATGTTTTAAAGTCATTCCCAATTCGGACGAGATGGTAGCCCATTATAATGAGCTGGTCATGCCCCGCTCAATAGGTGGGATTAAGACAAGCGAAGACACGTCTACTTTGCTTTCCCAAGAGCATATTGATGAATTTATAGTTCCGTATCTGGAAAAGGTGCTTTCTCATTTTGGCGGAGGATATGTTCATTACTGCGGGAAAAACCCCCACCTGTTTGAAGCCATAATGAAACTGCCTTACGTCAGGGGAATTAACTTCGGCAATCCGGATAAGCATGACATGGAGTATGTTCTAAGGCGATGCGCTGAGGCGGGAAAAGTGTACTACGGCAGCATTCCGCGCAGGGATGAGAGCCTGGAAGAATATTTCATAAAGTATCTTAAGGCATCGAAAGTGGGAAACAGAAGTGTGCTCCTCATGAGCTACAGCTGTAAGAAGGAGGAGCGGGAAAAGGTTCTGGAAGCGTGGAAGCATGCATGCGGACTGGTGGGAATATAGGGGGGTATGGGGTTTGAGGTTTTGTTCCGGCTTCATACCGCTTATGCAAAAAGCTTATTATTCCAACAATAAATCAAAATGGCCTGAGGGTTAATGAAAAAAGGTGAGAAAATAGCAGGATTTTGGATATATTTATCGAACATAGGTAATGATCATATGTTTTCGTTTTATTTTCTTTAAGAGAAGGTGATAGGTTGTGAGGTCAATATTGGATACCTGTATACCTAAGAGGGAAATTATAACCGGCTCTTTTAATCCGGAAGTGTTTACCGCTTCACTCGGCCCGGTAATTGATTATTATAAAAGAGGCAGGAGTGATATTGACAGCGTCTACACAAATGCGGAGCTGTTTTTCAAAGAGGCGACCTATCCAACCCAGGGATTGCGTTTGACTTTGGGAGAAGTTTTTGGAAGAATTGCGGGAGATATGACTGTGCCGGCCATACACCGTTTGGAGACTGCGTTTGGCGGCGGTAAAACCCACACATTGATTGCCTGCGTGCACATTGCATATAGAGGAAAAGAATTACAGGAAGTAACGAGGGATATAATATCCCCTGAGCTTTTGCCCGAACCCGGAACCGTGTCGGTCGTGGGTGTGGCCGGGGATCAGATACCAGTACACAAGCCAAAGGGCAATTTGCTGATCCCGTATACCCTTTGGGGGGAGATTGCTTACCAGATCGGCGGTGAGGCCCTCTATCGGGAGGTTGAGGAGGATGCGACTTCCTATGCAGCGCCGGGCAGGAATTATTTCGAAAAAGTGCTCAAAGATCGCAGGGTTATTATAATGCTGGATGAACTTGCACAATACGCAGCCCGGTTGGAGGCGGCCCGCCCTGATGGAGCCAATCAGCTTGCTGCGTTTTTGATGGCGCTTCACGGTTACGCGAGGAATCATCGGGGAATCTCCGTCATACTGACCCTTGCCAGCGCTGCTGATGCTTTTGCAAGGCAAACCGAGTATTTGGCGGAGCTAATCAGCAATGTCCGCGGCCAGGAAGTATCGCTGGACGATGCCGTCGGAATAGGGGAAAAGGCGGTGAAAGGCGTGGCCAGTGTAGTAGCCCGTGATGCCGTGCAGGTTACCCCCGTTCAGGCGGCGGAAATTTCGTCCGTATTGACCAAACGCCTGTTTGAGTCTATAGATCGGGATGCTGCCCGGGAAGTTGCCGGGGAATACATGGCTTTGTATAGAAAGAATTCTCCCATGCTGCCCGGTGAAGCTATTAGTGAGAACTTTAAAGAGAGGATGATTGCCAATTATCCCTTTCATCCGACTCTGATTGATTTTTTGAATTATAAGCTTGCTGATGCGGAGACCTTTCAGGGTACCCGGGGTGTATTGAGGGTGCTCGCCCTGGCGGTTAGAAGTTTGTGGCAAAGAAAACAAAGTGTGCCCATGATCCATGCATGCCATTTGGATTTGCGTTCGGAAAGGGTGGTCAACGAAATCTTGGGGCGCACCGGAAGTTCAGACTTATTGTTTGTGCTTAATGCCGACATCGGCAGTGTGGATACCGGGATGCTGCAAACCGGTAAAAGCAATGCCCAGATAGAGGATGAACGCAACCCGCACCCTTACGGCCATCCCCTGTACGAATATACATGGAAGACCGTTTTTTTGAACAGTCTGGTCGGGCGGGAAGAAGGGCTGAATTCAAAAATTTTCGGTATCACGGAGGCCGAAGCATTATTGGCAGTGTCTTTTCCCGGTCTGACCCCCTCCCAGGTAAAGATGGCTTTGGATACAATAGTTGAGTCTGCTTTTTACCTCAGATATGAACAGGGCAAGTATTTTGCCAGCAGCGAACCCACCATCAACAGCGTCCTTGCCAGAATCCGCACAGCTTTAAGGTATGACCAGATAAAGGTACTTATGGAAAGCAAGGTGCGCACCATGATAAAGGAGGGTGTGGGACCGTTTCATATTGAGCATAACGTAACGCTGCCGGAACACATTCCTGATAAAACCAATAAACCCATACTTGCCGTTGTGTCGTTAACCGCTGAAGAGATAGATATTGAAAAGATGATATATACAAAAGGGATTAACATGCCGCGGGAACAGCAGAATATGGTATTTCTGCTTGTGCCCGAAACGGTCAGGGTTAAAAACCAACAGCAAAGCATGTTTGACATGGAGAATACCAGGAGGGAAGAGGCAAGGCAGACGATTGAAACCATTGCGCGGCAGGTAAAGGCAATGCAATTGCTGGCTAATAATCCGCAAAACTATGGAGTAAATCCTGCTCGATTGAACGAAGACGATTTTAAAAAGCGTGAAAGTGAGAGGGAACAGTCATTAAGCACAGCTATTGCGAGGGTTTATACAAGGCTGTATTTTCCTTCGGCCAGCGGCCATATAGTTGTGAAGGAGATCAAAACCGCCGGTGGTGAAGGGGGCGTACCCTTTATCCAAACGATTCTGGACATGCTGATAGAGGAAAAAGAGCTGTTGACGGAAGAAAGCAACAACACGGCTGATTTGACCAATCTAAGCAGGCTGTTCTTTGCAAATGGTGATACGATTTCCAGCGTCAGGCTGAAAGAGAATTTCTTCAATTTAAGAAGCTGGCCGGTGCTTGTGAGAATTGGCGTGTTGGAACAGATAATACGTTCGGGAGTTCAAAAGGGTATATGGTGCGTTTTTTGCATGGAAGATGATAACAGCACGAAGCCAGCGGAATTTTATGATCAAAACAACCACGTTCCTTTGGGCGTCAACCTGATGGAAAACAAATATATGCTTGTTACGCCGGAAGGGGCCAAAAAAAGAGGATGGGGAGTTGTCCAGGCAGTATCACCGGATAGCATTCGGGAAAATGTAATATCCGCTGTCAGCAGAAACGGCACTGCCACTGTACATGAGGTAATGGAGGCTGTGAAAAATGAATTCAGCGGAGTATCGGAGCAGGACGTGCAAGAGGTAATAGTTGATCTGGTAAAAGAAGGGCGATTTGCAGCCTTCCATGGAGAAGCTGACCAAGCTGAAAAACCCAAGCTGATTCAAGGCACCGAAGCGGCTTTGTATACCCCGTTATCCGACGATGTATTGATAACCCGGGCTAAGGCCGCCGAGCGGGGCTGGCTGGAGCAGCAGCCTGATTCATTAAGGTTATCGGGCAGGGAAGGGGCGCAAAAGTTGTTGCCCATACTAAAAAGATTGGGAAGTCTATACAACAGGGGAGCGACCTCTTCCATTAAAATATTGGATTTGGCCAATATACAGCTTCCAAAAGGAGGGACAATCCGGCTTCAGCTTATGGATGTGCCTCCCGAATCCATGAAAATTTTGGGTGAGCTGTTTGAAATAATGGGTGGGGTTATAGATATGAACAGCGATGCAGAAGCATATATTGAAATAGAAAAGCCGGACAAGACTTGTCCTTTGATTAAAGAATTAACCCAGGATTGAGCAAGGCAAAAAAGAGAGTGAGGCATAAAGGATGGAAAACAAATACATGAGAAACAGAATAAATTCCATGCTGAAACAGGCGTCCTGGATTCTAAGGGTAACGCAGCATAAGGATAAACCGGTGCCTGTTTTGGTGATCAAAGAACGGGTGTGGATTGATAATGAAAATTCAAAGACTAAAAACCATCTGAAAGACAGAGGGCTTATATACGGTCAGTCTCTCAGACGGTGTATTCCGATAATACAGACCATCATAAGAGAAGTAAGGGATAGAGAAGGTGTTCCCCTGGAGCTTCATACTTTTCTCAACGGTGAACGCATCACATTCCGGGGAAATCTCCCTTTGGATGAGGAAGCAGGGGTTAAGCTGTGTCTATTGTTTAAATTGCAGGAGCGTGTGCAGGACATGGATCGGGTGGAGCTTATGGCCTGGCGTATTCAGCGGTTCAGCCGCGAAGAGGCAGCTTATTGGTTGAGCAGGATAACCCAGTATGGTGAAGCTGAGAATCGCTGGGCCAAGGCGGGCATGCGGTTGATGCTCGGTGGTCAGCCTCAGAGCAAGGATATTGGACAGATGCTGGAAAGACTTCGAAGGTAGAGAGGGTAGATACAAATGATTAAGCAGCTGAATGATGTTCGTCTTATAGAAGCTGGTTTTCCCTGCCATCAGGTTGGGGCCGAGACGCAAAGGGAAAGGGGTGCTAGCTCTGCCCTGCCACCTCTTTACTATCTCCATGTTTGGTGGGCAAGGCGGCCTCTGACTCCCAGTCGGGCAGCGATTTTGGCTTCGCTTTTGCCTGCTGATACGGACCCCGACTGGTTTCTTTGCCAGCTCGGCATTGAAAAGGTACAGGCAATAGTGAACGGAGTGGAGTGGACGCTTAAACCTGCGCTTATTGAAAGGATAAAAACTGACAAAACAGGGGCTGAATATTTGGAGGCAGACAGTATCGTGCTTAAAGCTATTGAAAGAGAGCAAGCAAGAAGAGAAAAGAATCTTGAGACTATACACATGCTGTGTGAATCAGACCCCAGTTTGTCCAATCATCCGGTTATAATTCGTTGGGAAATGGAATCGCAACGTATTCCCCGACCATGGCCTAAGCAGAGTGAAAGAATACAAATTCAGCGAATAGCAGCAGATCCTGCCCATGTTAATGAGAGGATTGAGTTTGCCAAATCGGACCACATAAAAAATATATTAGGAACTATTCTAAAATGGGAAAGCGAAGATCTATACGGCTACAACCGAGCTTATGAACACAATCCTGTTACAATTGAACATGGGTTAACGGTACTTGATCCTACAGCTGGTGGAGGGTCAATACCTTTTGAAGCTATACGCTTGGGATGCAGAGTTATAGCTAATGATTTAAATCCTGTTGCCAGTTTGATTTTATACGCTACTCTTGATTACCCTTTAAGATTTGGTATTGATTTAATAGAGGGTATACAGAAATGGGGAGAGAAACTGATTATGTATGTGGATCAGAAAATGGTTGGTGTGACTCCGTTTTCCCCATTACCTGTAGAAGAAATACAGATTCTAACAGAGCATTGCCGAAAATGCCCGGAGATTATATCTCAATTTAGTGGAAACGAACAGGATCAGGTAGGATTATTAT
>LFRM01050939.1_pt1 | contig 29817 bp, 26 predicted proteins | sample 618341 | NCBI WGS metagenome assembly LFRM01 (sample SAMN03654438, study PRJNA283298) | anaerobic digester metagenome | isolation source: pool of bioreactors CSTR01a, CSTR02a, and CSTR03a thermophilic anaerobic... | place: Denmark: Kgs. Lyngby | collected 2014-05-21 | reverse complement strand
GTGAAAGCGGCAGCGGTAACCGGTGCCATCGATCTCATTATTGACGGTGACTGAAGCATCCAGTATGGTGAGGTGGGGCTGGCTGAAAACAAGGTCGAGCAGATCCGGCCGGTGCAGAGCCAAATAGGCCAGGTCAGTGGCATAGAACACCGGAGAATAATGACCACAGCAGCCCTTGCCGTCCTGACGGGGACACTCCCGGCACAGGTCCACTTCAATATAGCTGCGCAGCCCGCGATTATGAAAAGTCAAACGGATTTCTCTGTCTGCCATGGTTTAAGTGTTTACCCTGTTATGACTAATATTCTAATTATAGAATTTTTACGCCGTGGGGAAAAGGATTAATTGCTCAAGATTAGCGTGCTAGTAAAATCAGTTTTTAACTTTACCATACCCCGGCCACCGGGGCCCAGCAAAGCTGGGGAGGATTTCGGCAGGCCCGGCCTCAGTGTGTTATGATATACAAAGAGGCGAGTTGAAAGGAGGTAGGGTATGTCTGCTCTTCAATGGGTCCTGGTGGCATTGGTCTGCGGCATCATTGAGTTGGCTTCTGCCGGGTTATGGTTTTTATGGCTGGCCCTGGCAGCTTTGTTGACCGCATTGGGGATAAAAACAGGGCTCTTGCTCTCACTGCAGGCACAGCTGTTGGTCTTTGCTGTATTTACTCTGGCTTTCATCGTTTTTACCCGGCCTTTGGCCTTAAAGTTCCTGGAAACCAAGGATACCCCCAGCAATGTGAACGCCCTCATAGGTCAATACGGCATAGTAACCCAGGCAATTTCCCCCATTCATTACGGGCAGGCCAAGGTAAACGGAGAGATTTGGACGGCAACCGCAGCAGAAGACATTGAAGTTGATGCACGCATCAGAGTAGTGGGCATTGAAGGGGTTAAGCTGCTGGTGGAGAAAGCCCCCCGGGAACAATAGCTGAAAGGAGTGTATTTTTTTGCTGACCGTATTTGTTAACTTTATCTTGCTGGTATTTGTGGTGGGGATGCTGTTTTCCTCCATCAGAATTATCCGCCAGTCATCAGTAGGTATTGTGGAGCGGCTGGGAAAGTTTCATAAAAAGGCCGAGCAGGGCATTAACGTGATCATACCCTTGATCGACACCTTCCGCGCCAAGGTGGACTTGCGCGAACAGGTGGTGGATTTCCCGCCTCAGCCGGTTATTACCAAGGACAACGTCACTATGATGATTGATACGGTAGTTTACTACCAGGTTACCGATGCGTTTAAATTTGTTTATGAAATAGCCAACCCCATACTGGCGATTGAGAACCTTACCGCTACCACCTTGAGAAATATTGTGGGTGAACTGGAGCTGGATCAAACCCTGACCTCCCGTGACATTGTCAACACCAAGCTGCGGGCTATTCTGGATGAAGCTACGGACAAGTGGGGGATCAAGGTGAACCGGGTGGAGCTCAAGAACATTCTGCCCCCGCAGGATATTCAGACCGCCATGGAGAAACAGATGCGGGCCGAGCGTGAAAAGCGTGAGGCGATTTTGCGCGCTGAAGGTCAGAAAACCGCAGCCATTCTGGAAGCGGAAGGCTTAAAACAGGCTGCCATCCTGAAAGCCGAGGCGGTAAAAGAAGCGGCCATCCGTGAAGCCGAGGGAAGTCGCCAGGCCAAAATACTCAATGCCGAAGGTGAAGCCCAGGCTATACTCAATGTGCAAAAGGCTATTGCCGACAGCCTGGTGATGCTGCGTGAAGCGGCCCCTGACCAAAAGGTCTTGTCTTTGAAGTCGCTGGAAACCTTGAAGAGCATGGCTGAAGGCCAGGCTACCAAGCTGATCATTCCCGGCGATCTGGCGGGGTTGGCCGGGGTATTCGCCGCCTTGAAGGAAAGCGTCGGTGATGCGGCAAAAGCGGCTGAGTAGATTGGCTTAAAGGGGCAGGGCGGCATAAAGCCGTCTCTTGATGCAGTTTGCATTTTTCAGCCATGGCAGGTATCATTTACCTTAGATTGTTGCAAGGCTTTAAAAAGTTGTATTGCCAGCCCTGGCAGGGAGAGATGCAGCTTGAATTCAGCTAATAAGCTGGCGGTAATAGGAGGAACCTTCGATCCAGTACACTACGGGCACTTGATCGCAGCAGAGCATGCCCGGGTCGAATTGGGCATTGACAAAGTGGTTTTTATTCCTTCCGCCAGGCCTCCACACAAAGCTAACGAAAAGGTAACTGATTGGGAACACCGCTGTCGCATGCTGCAGTTGGCCATAGAGGACAACCCGGCTTTTGAAATCTCATCACTGGAGGGGCCCCAGCGTGGCATTTCCTACACCATCGATACCATTCACAGCTTGCAGAAGGCCAATCCTGAGAGAAAAATATACTTCGTGATGGGTGCTGATGCCTTGCTGACAATTGACACCTGGAAAGACTATCGCCAATTGATAGATTTGTGCTGTTTTGTGGTAGTTACCCGGCCCAATTATACCCTGGACCGGAGCCACCCGGTGCTGGCTGCTTTGCCGGAGCATTGGTGGCAGCAGATGAAGCAGGTGGAAATACCCCTGATGGATATTTCCTCCACTGATATCCGCAGGCGGGTAGCCAGCGGAAAAACCATCAGGTACCTGCTGCCCGATGCAGTTCGAGAGTATATTTTGCAGAATAACCTCTATCGAGGGGGAATGATATCGTGATCGGCCCCAAGGAAGCATTGGAGATAATTCGCTTCAAATTGTCCCGCAGCCGTTTCAAACACTCAATACAGGTGGCCAATACAGCCAGAGAGATGGCAGCCCGGTACGGATTCGATGAAGAGCGGGCTTATTTGACCGGTTTGCTGCACGACTATGCCAAAGGCATCTCCGGTCAGGAACTGATCGATCTGGCTGAAGATTACGGTATCGAATTGGACCCTATTGACCGGGAGGTTCCGGATCTCCTGCACGGGCCGGTGGGCGCCTGCCTGTTGGCCGATGAGCTGGATATAGATGATCAGGAGCTGCTGCATGCCGTCAGCGCACACACCCTCGGCTGTTTGGATATGAATGATCTGGACAAGATAATTTACCTGGCTGATATGATTGAGCCGGGAAGGGATTACCCGGGTATGGAAAGGCTGCGCTGCCTGACCCTGCGCAACCTGGACTACGGCATGCTCTTAGGATTGGAAACCACCATCAAGTACTGCCTGGAGCGGGGGCGCCTGCTGCATCCCCGTACGGTTGAGGTGAGGAATCAATACCTGCGCTTGCTGGGAAATATGATGGATTTGGCATAATGCTGGAATAATAACAAGGGGGATTGTGATTGCTGACAACAGAACAAATGCTGCAACAGATCGCTGAAGCCTGCGGGGAAGAAAAAGCCCTGGATGTAGTGGCCCTGGACGTGAGCCAACTGACGGTTATCGCCGATTATTTTGTGATTGCAGCCGGGCGCAATGTACTGCAGGTTAAAAGCATTGCTGACCGTGTGGAAGAGCGGCTTGCTGAAGCGGGGGTGAAGCCCCTGCGCCGTGAAGGCTACAGCGAAGGGATATGGGTGGTTTTGGACTATGGCTCGATACTGTTCCATGTCTTTCGCCAGGAGGAACGGGAGTATTACGACCTGGAAAACCTGTGGGGCGACGCACGAAAAGTGCGGTGCCAGGCATCACAATTATTCACTTAAAAAAGTGTGGTGCCAGGGACCACAGTTATTTGCTGAATGAAGGCAAAGGCCTGAAGGCTCTGCTGATAGAGCCTTCAGGCCTTAAATATGCAAAGCTTTATCTGGCGACGATGTTGACCAGCTTGCCGGGCACAATAATGAATTTTTGAACGGTTTTGCCTTCAAGCTGCTGCAAAACCCGGGGGCTTTGCAGACACTGCTGGCGCACCGTTTCATCATCGCTTCCTGTTGCCACCATAATGCGGTCCCTTACCTTGCCGTTGATCTGTACCACCATCTCTACCTCGCTCTGCACCAGGGCGTCCTTATCATATTTCGGCCAGCTCATTAGGCAAATGCTGTTCTCATGACCGATCATATGCCACAATTCCTCGCAGATGTGCGGTGAGAAGGGGCTCAACAGCAGCAAGAGGGTTTCCACGGCCTCTCTTACCACTCCCGCATGGGGACGGGGATGGTCACGATAAGCTCCCAGTTGATTCGACAATTCCATGATAGCGCTGATAGCCGTATTGAAATTGAATCTGTTTTCGATGTCCTCGGTTACTTTCTTAATGATGGCATGGGTCTTGAAGCGCAGCTGGCGGGTCGCTTCATCCAGCTCAGAGCCGATGCTGTCCTGCTTTTGCAGCACTTTTCGGTAGTCCCCGACCAGGCGCCATACGCGGTTGAGGAAACGATAGGCCCCTTCCACACCGGCGTCGCTCCATTCCAGATCGCGGTCCGGCGGGGAGGCGAAAAGGATGAACAGGCGGGCCGTATCAGCACCGTAAGTATTGATGATATCCTCCGGGCTGACCACATTGCCTTTCGATTTCGACATCTTGGAGCCATCCTTTAACACCATGCCCTGAGTAAGCAGGTTGGTGAAGGGCTCCTGGCACGACAGCCACTTGATGTCATAGAGAAACTTGGTGAAAAAGCGGGCATACATGAGATGCAGGATGGCGTGTTCTACCCCGCCTATATACTGGTCCACCGGCATCCAATAATCTACCGCGGCCCTGGCGAAAGGCTGTTTGTCCTCGTGAGGACTGCAGAAGCGGCCGAAATACCAGGAGGAACACACAAAAGTATCCATGGTATCTGTTTCCCGGCGTGCTTTTCCGCCGCAGCCCGGGCAGGTGGTCTCATAAAATGAGCTCACATAGTTCAAGGGTGACTCCCCGGATGGTTTGAATTCCACATCCTCAGGCAAGAGCACCGGCAGGTCTTCTTCAGGAACCGGCACTATTCCGCATTCTTGACAGTACACGATAGGAATGGGAGCACCCCAGTAGCGCTGCCGGGAGATCAGCCAATCGCGCAGGCGGTAGTTCACCGCCCTGCTGCCGATACCGTTCTTTTCCATATAGTCAATGACGGCGGCTTTTCCGGCCTCTACGCTCAAGCCGTCGAATAAGCCCGAATTGACCATTTTCCCATCGCCCTCATAAGCCTCGGTTAGATCGGCACCATCAAGAGGGGTATCTTCACCCTGAATCACTACCCGGATGGGAAGACCATATTTACGGGCAAATTCAAAGTCGCGCTGATCATGCGCCGGAACTGCCATTATAGCCCCGGTGCCGTAATCCATTAAAACATAGTTGGCGATCCAAATCGGCACTTCTTCCCCGTTCATGGGGTTGATGGCATAAGCGCCGGTGAATACCCCTTCTTTTTCCAGCTCGGTTGAAGCGCGGGCAATATCGCTGAGATGCCTCATTTTGTCCAAAAACTCATTTACCGCTGCGGCCTCGGGGGTGTTTTGCGCCAGTTTTTCCACCAAGGGGTGCTCGGGTGCCAAAACCATGTAAGTGACCCCAAAAACAGTATCCGGACGGGTGGTGAAAACCGAAATACGCTCATCGCTGCCTGCGATCTGCATGTCGAACTGGCAGCCTTCACTGCGCCCGATCCAGTTGCGCTGCATGGTCTTGACCTTTTCCGGCCAGCCCGGCAGGAGTTCCAGATCATCCAGGAGGCGCTGTGCATAATCAGTGATTTTGAAGAACCATTGCTCCAGCTGCTTCTTTTCCACCACCGCCTCACAGCGCTCACAGCTGTTGTCCACCACCTGCTCATTGGCCAAAACCGTCTGGCAGGAAGGACACCAGTTTACCGCCGATTTCTTCTTGTAGGCCAGACCGTGCTGGTAGAGCTTCAGGAACATCCATTGGGTGAATTTATAGTAATCCGGTTTGCAGGTAGCCAGTTCACGATCCCAATCGTAACTGATACCCATGGTTTTAAGCTGGCGTTTCATGTTTTCGATGTTGGCCAGGGTCCAGATAGCAGGATGAATGCCGTGTTGTATGGCAGCGTTTTCAGCCGGCAGGCCGAAGGCATCCCAGCCCATGGGGTGAAGCACATTGTAGCCGTTCATGGCTTTGAAACGGGCTACCACATCGCCGATGGCATAGTTGCGGACATGTCCCATATGCAGGTTTCCGGAAGGATAAGGAAACATCTCTAAAACGTAATACTTGGGCCGGCTGGGGTCTTCACTGACTTGGTAAAAACCGTGCTCTTCCCAGTACTGCTGCCACTTGGCCTCAATCAGCTTAAAATCGTACTTTTCCATCACTTAACCTCCTGGTGGGTTTTATAGACTAAAAAAGCCCTCATCCCTTAAGGGACGAGAGCTGGTTCCCCGCGGTACCACCCTTGTTGACAGATATGATTATGGTGGAGCTAGGGGGATTCGAACCCCCGACCTCTTGAATGCCATTCAAGCGCGCTCCCAACTGCGCCATAGCCCCACGTCTGTCCACTTTGACCTGTAACGTAGGTTGCGTCACAGACTTAGCGCCTGTGCAGCTCCCCGGCGAGTTCAACCAGACGTTGCCGCCTTTCACCCCAGCGGCGGCTCTCTGAAGATTGCCAGCTTACTGCTCCGGTTCCTAGCATTTAAGCTATGAAAATGGCGACGTTTAATCCACGCAAGTTATTGTACTATATAAATTTGTCTATTGCAACTGCGAAGTGTAGAAATTTCCCGCAACCGGGGCTTTGGGAAACCTGGCCTTTAGCTCCTGCTTAAAGATTATACCAGATTTAACCCAGGCCAAACACAGGCCGCATTTTATAGCGTGATTGAATATGCCGCCTGCAGCAGGTGCATATTTTATTCTACACTGCGTTTTGGCCCCAATAATGCCCGATTGAATACGGGATTAAAGAAGAAGCTGCCTTATGGGATATCCCTCACTATACCGGCGTATTGCTCATAATTCCAGTATAGGTTCATAACTGGAACAAAGGGTTTCCTCCTCGGCTATACCGCTGTACACATTGTGCTGGGGAGCCACTTCGATAGACTCCAAGCGGCAGTAACCCCCTTTGCCGTAGTATTTGCAGCTCTCCACCGTGCAGCGAATGGTCTGTCCATTGCCCATTGGCAGTAATCCCTCCTGTTTTTGCTGATATTGTATCTATGCCCTGAGATGCAGAGTTTATACAAGTTAACTGCTGGTGGCTGAATATTTGCAGGGATCTTGACCTATTCTGGCGGATGGTTTAAAGGCTCTCTGCAATTATTGGAAAATTATGTAAATAAAGGTAAAATACCTTAAAGGGGGTGTTGCCATGAATATAAGCCAGAGGCATCTGCGGGCAGGGATAGTGGGCCTGGTGCTCCTGCTGCTGGTGGGATATTATGTTGCGGAGCACCGGCAAATACCGCCGCCCCTGCCGGATATACAGCCGGCCACAGGCCAGGAAATCAACCTGAGTGAGGAAAAGGCTGAGCAGGAAATACAGGTATATGTAGGCGGAGCCGTCAAGTCAGCCGGGGTGTACTATCTGCGTGAAGGGGACCGGGTACATCAGGCAGTGGCCCTGGCTGAGCCGCTTCCCAATGCTGACCTGCGCTATGTAGGCATGGCCCGGGAACTGGTTGATGGCGAGAGCATATTGGTGCCGGAATTGCAGGAGCAGGATGCGCTTCAGAACACCTCTGCTTCAGCTCAGCCGGCTCATCCCAATAAAATCAATATCAACCGGGCCACAGCGGCTGAGTTGGAGGCCGCCTTAGAAGGCATCGGCCCGGGCCTGGCGCAGCGCATTGTGGACTACCGCAATGCCAATGGGCCTTTTAAGAAAATTGAGGATATCACAAAGGTCAGCGGAATAGGGGAAAAACGATTTGAAGCTATCAAAGACAGCATTTCCGTATATTGATATCCTCAGGGGGCTCGGCTCGCCATGGATCATCCCTTAAGTCACCCCTGGGTGATAAAAGCAGCCTATTTTGCTCTGGGCATCGCTATGGCCACTGTGCCCTGGTGGGCTGCCCTGCTCGGCTTCATGGCCCTTGCCATCATGGTATGCCGGCGTTTTGCTTCGCAAGGCCGGGAAGTTGTCGCTGCCTTGCTGCTGGCGGCTTCAGGATTCATGTATTTCAGCTGGCATCAGCTGCCGGTTCCGGATGCTTTGCCTGTGGAGCAGGATGCAGTCTTATCCGGAATCGTAGTCGGATACCCCAGGGTTCAGGAACAGCGCAGCAGCTTGGTGATAAAAACCGACCTGCAATCACCCTATTTGCGAAGAATACAGGTGTTTTGCAATTTCGAAACCCGGCTTATCCCCGGCACTGCGGTAGAGCTGACCGGGGTTTTACAAAGACCCGCCTTCCCGGGAAATCCCGGAGAATTCGACTATCCAGCCTATCTTGCCCGGCATCATATTTATTACCTTTTGCAGGTTGAAAAGCCGCAGGATTTAAAGGAACAACCCCGCGAGCACCGCCTTCCCGCTTTTTCTCCCCAATGGCGGGCCCGCATGGTCGAACAGACTCGCGCCGTCCTGCCTGAGCAGGAGGCAGGGCTTATACTGGGAATGGTTTTGGGCATAATCGACAACCTGGATGAGGATCTCTATCAGGACTTTCAGCGCACCGGGCTGGTGCATCTTTTTGCGGTTTCCGGGCTCAACGTGGGCTTTGTCATCGTACTGGCATCACTTATCATCGCTGCCGCCAGGTTGAATCGCCAGGTGGGGATGTATTTGACCATCTTCATGATCCTTTTGTACAGCAGCCTTACCGGGTGGCCCATATCGGTGCAGCGGGCGGTAATAATGGCCGTACTGTCGCTTTTGGCCGCCTATCTGGGCAGAAATCATGACCCTGCCAATGGCCTCGGCCTGGCGGCCTTGATCATATTGGCTTTGGATCCCTGTTCCCTGTTCACCATTTCCTTTCAGCTCTCCTTCCTGGCCACCTGGGGTTTGGTGGTGTTGTATCCGGCGCTAAAAGGCTATTTTAATATCAAACAGCGCTTGTGGGACCTCTTGCTGGTGCCAGTCTGTGCGCAGCTGGCGGTATTGCCGGTCATAGCCTATTATTTTCACCTGATCACACCGGTCTCCATAATCAGCAACCTGTTGGCCACTTATTTGGCCGGGGTTATCGTCATTTTGGGATTTGTGGCCTTATTATTGCTGCTGCTTTTTCCCTGGCTGTCTGCTGTGCTGCTCATCCCGGCCGGGTTTTGCGCCCATGTGTTGTTGGCCATAAATGCCTGGTGTAAAACCCTGCCCCTGGCTTACTGGATGGTAGCTACCCCGCCCCTGGCGGTAGTGGGCCTGTATTTTGCCGGGCTGTTATGGCTGGTGCCGAGTTTAAGGGCTAAAGCCCGACGGGCTCAGCTGATAAGACCGGTTTTGCTCATCAGCAGCGCGGTGCTGCTGCTTCTCATACCGCCGTGGTGGTTGGAGCAGGGCAGGCTGGAGCTTGCTTTTATCGATGTAGGGCAGGGGGACAGCATTTTGTTAAAAAGCCCCTCAAATCGCTTTGTGCTTATCGACGGCGGGGGCAGCATATTCACCGACATAGGACGGCGCAAGGTATTGCCCTACCTGAACCATCTGGGGGTCAACCGCCTCTATATGGTTATCAATACCCACCCTGACGTGGACCATATCAACGGGCTTTTGGCAGTCATGCAGGATCGTAAGGTGGATTATGTAGGTGTGGCGGAAGCCTCGCTGGAGGAGCCGGCTTTGCAAAACCTGCTGGCCCTGGCCCGGCAAAAGGGCAGCCGGGTACTGGCATTGAAGCAGGGGCAGACCCTGGATATAGACGGGCTGACCCTGTCAGTATGGTACCCGCCGGGGACACAGTCTGCAGATGAAGAACTGAACCACCAATCCCTGGTATTATTCTGCCGCCTGGGGCGGTTTTCCGCCCTGCTCACCGGAGATCAGAGCAGTGAAAACCTGGCTCAATGCTTGAAGCAGCACCGGGAAAAAAGCCTGATCGTCAAGGTGCCCCATCACGGCAGCCGCTATGCCTGGCATGCCGACCTGGCCAAAGATGCGCAATGGCTCGTGTTGTCGGTGGGCAAGAATGCTTTTGGTCATCCCCATCAGGAGGTGCTGCAGGATATCGAAAAGAGCGATGCCAGGCTTTTGCGCACCGACCACCATGGCCTGATAAGCTTCAGCAGCGATGGACGTACACTGCAGGTGGAAACCTTTAAATCGGGGAGCTGATATTTAAAGCCCGCAGCGCTGCCGCACCCGTTTTAGGGACCGGGCAGTGTTCTGCCTTACCTCCACTTCAGGTATGGTCAGGAGCTGCCCGTTTTGCATCACTAACTGCCCATCAACTACCGTAGCCTCGACATCACTGGCCGTAGCCTGATAAACCAGGTGCGAGTAAACCCCGGCCCCCTGCGGCGGGCAGTGATGCCAGGGTGCCAGGGACACCACCGCCAGGTCGGCCTTTTTGCCCACTTCCAGGCTGCCGATCTCATCAGCCAGCCCCATGGCACAGGCGCCGTTAATGGTGGCCATGGCAAAAACGGTTTCTGCGGGCATAGCCCGCGGGCCATGAAATGGCTTCTGGATCAAGGCCGCCAGGCGCATCTCGTTGAACATGCTCATGAGGTTGTTGCAGGGAGCGCCGTCGGCCCCCAGGGATACGCGGGCTCCCCGGCCGAGCAGCTCGGGAACCGGCGCTATGCCTGAAGCCAGTTTGAGGTTTGATCCCGGGCAATGAGCGATATGGGTGCCGCTCTGTGCCAGAATATCCTTCTCCGTATCTTTGAGGTGTATGCAATGAGCCAGGATAAGGTTGGGACCGGTGAGGCCCAGGCGGTCAAGATAGACTACATTGGGCATACCGCGCTGTTCTTCCACCAGCCGGATTTCGCTGCGGTTTTCCGAGGCATGGGTATGTACGGGGATGTTTTCCCGGGCTGATATCCGTGCTACTTCCTTTAGCAATTGGTCGCTGCAGGAAACCGCGAAGCGGGGGCAAAAACAATAGCGGATGCGATTGTCATGGCGGCCGTTCCAGTCCTGGTATAATGCCAGGCTCTCATCGATAGCAGCCTGCGGCTCGTCGATCAGGGCCGGGGGTACATCCTGGCCGCTGTCCATGAGGCATTTTCCGCCCAGGTAGCGTATACCGGCCTGTTCCACCGCCTGGAAGATCATGGCGGTATGATTGACCGTGCCCATATCGATGATACTGGTAGTGCCGCCCCGCAGCAGTTCGGCACAGCCCAGAAGGGCTGAATAATACAAAGATTCCTCATCATGACTGGCTTCCAGAGGCCAGATGCGCTGCATAAGCCAGTCCAACAGCTCCATATCGTCGGCCATACCGCGAAACAGGGCCTGGCACAGATGCACATGGGTCTGGATGAGGCCGGGAATAACCAGCTTGCCGCCGGCATCTATGATGGTTTCGGCCTTCCGCTTGCTGTTGGGTTCAATGGCCGCAATTCGGTTTCCTTCAATATATACATCGGCCTGGAGCACTTCCCGGTGCCGGTTCATGGTTACCACCAGGCCGTTCTTTATCAACAAGGCCATGTCCAAGCCTCCTATCTGTATAATGCTGGTTCGATCGGCCTGCTATACAAAAACTGCAGGCCGTCAAACCCATCATACTATTCTTCAACCGGATTTCATAGTTTTATGGCAGGGGGCGATACTTATCCATAACGTCGATCTGCTACAAAACAGGGTTGGAGTCCTGTTATTGCGCTTGTCCTGCCCGGCCATGGCAGGAATGGTTTTATATGCCCTGCTCAGCCTGGCCGATACATATTTTGTCGCCCGGCTGGGGGCTGCAGCACTGGCGGCCTTAACCCTGTGCCTGCCGGTGCAGGTATTGATCGTTTCCATAGCTGCGGCTACCGGAACCGGACTGACCTCACTGATTGGCCGCATGCTGGGCTGTGAGGAGTATCAGCATGGCGACAATATTGCCTGGCACGGTATAATCATCACTCTGGTGTACAGCGTGGTTTTTCTGTGCTTTGGTTACCGTTATCAAGAGCCCTTGTTAATACTGTTCGGCTGTACTGATGAGACTATGGCCCTGGCCAGGGGCTACTTGAGCATCGCCCTGCCGGGTTCGATATTTGCCCTGGTGCAGATCGTTTTGGGCAATATCCTGCAGGGTGAAGGGGACACGGTTCTGCCCGTAGCAGCAAGCCTGGCTGCTGTCTTCCTCAATGTGCTCCTGGATCCGGTTTTCATCTTCGGAATCGGCCCGGTTCCGGCCCTGGGTCTTAACGGCGCGGCCTGGGCCGGGCTGCTGGCTCAGATGAGCAGTCTGGCGATGATGATTGCGGTGATGATGCGCAAGCGGGCTTACTTGAGCTGGTCCATAAAGCATTTCCGGCTGCGCCCGCGCATCATCCTGGCCATCTACAAGGTGGGATTGCCGGCTTTGGTTATGGAACTGGTAGGAGTACTGACCATGGTCTATATCAACCGCATCCTGGCCGATTTCAGCTTTGCGGCGGTGGCGGCCCTGGGGATATTCCTGCGGGTTCGCTCCCTGGTGTTTATGCCCGTAGGGGGCCTTATACAGGGGACCATGCCGATCGCTTCTTTCGCTTTTGGCGCGGGGCGTTTCGAACGGGTCAAAGAGGTGCTGGTCAAGGCTTCCGCGTTGGCGGTCTTCATCATGGGCCTGGGCTGGCTGGTGATGCAGATCTATCCGCACTGGATCATGGGTTTCTTTTCCCGGGATGCCGGTTTGACAGCTATAGCGGTTGATGCTTTGCGGCTGTCAACTATAGTCCTTCCCCTGGTAGGGCCGATCATCATTCTCAGCACAGTACTGCAGGCGGTTGGTAAAGGCATGGCTGCAATGTGGCTTTCACTGGCCCGCCAGGTGCTGTTCTTCCTGCCCGGGTTGATTTGGCTTCCGGCATATCTGGGCTTAAATGGGGTATGGCTGGCCTTCACCCTCTCGGAACTGCTGTCTCTCGGGGTATTTCTGGCCTTCTGGGGGAGGCTGTGGAAGGAGTTGCAGCCCGGCCGTAAAACCCCCATCCTCGGCCTGCTGCGCCGCGGTGCCTGGGCCAAACGGCTGTGGGCCTGGCTGCGCTGGCAGGGGCTCTATTTCTGGTAATAATAGGCCTTGCCGTTCTCCAGCTGCAGGGCCAATCCGCTGTTGAGCATCAAGTGGCTGATCATTCCCCCTATGGTGGAGTGCAAGAGGCAGTATTCATGAAAATCGGGCTCTAAATCCTCGAGAATGATCACCTCTTCCAGCAATTCTTCCCTGGTTTTGGGCTGCTGCAGCAAATCCAGGAGCAATTCCATGCAGTGATCCAGCCGGGAGCGGTTCAATTCAACCAAACCCGGGATCTGATCGGCGGTATAGATCCTTTCGGCATGCCCCAGCACAAATAGGTCGTAAGGCAGATCCAGAATTCTATTCATGGTCTGGTATTGTTGGGCCACATCCAACAAAAAGGGAAAACCGTATTTGTCCAGGATTTCCGGGCTGAACAGGGCATCCCCCAGGAAACACACCCTTTCCCGGGTAGCGATCCCTGTCTGCCCCAGGGAATGACCGGGCAGGGGGATGATATCGAACTTTTCATCATTGATGCGCATGGTTCCGGATTCGAGGCGATGATCGATGTAGGCTGACCTGGTCCCGCCCACTCCCCGCACCAGGGATGGGGGCGGATTGCCGCCGTAGATGTACAGCGGAAACAGGAAGCTGTTCTCTATGAAAAGGGCGGTTTGCTCCGAGGCATAAAAAACACTGCCGGGGTATTGTTCCCGCAGGTAGTGGTTGCCGCCCCAGTGATCGTGATGCTCGTGAGTATTGATAATATACTTTATATTAAGCTCGGCCTGCCCCAGAATACTGGCATATAAGCGGGCATCTTGATTGTTGTCGCCGCTGTCGATGAGCAGGGTGTATTTGTCTTTGAACACAAACACCCCGACATTGGTAGGACCAGGGATCCAAAAGGTGTTGCCTGCGATCTTGGTCAGCTTCATGGTTATTCCTCTTTGCTGGTGATGTTACAATACCATGCTATCCCCGAAAAAAGGGGGTGTCAAGACGACCACAACGGTCAGCCGATCTGTTCCAATATGGCCTGTGCAGCCACTACTCCCGATACACTGGCCTGAATCAATCCCCGGGTTACCCCGGCACCATCGCCAATAGCCCACAAGCCCTGGATGGGGGTGCGCAGCTGCCCGTCCAGCTGCGGCCGGGCGGAGTAGAATTTGGCTTCCACGCCGTATAAAAGGGTGTGATCTGCAGCTACTCCGGGAAAGGCCTTATCCATAGCTTCCAGGCATTCGATTATGCCTATCAGATAACGGTGGGGCAAAACCAGCGACAGGTCCCCCGGAACCGCCACTTTAAGGGTCGGTGTCACCAGGCCGCGGGCCAATCGCTCCGGGGTAGAACGCCGGCCCCTTTTGAGGTCGCCATAGCGCTGTACAATGATACTGCCGCTCAGCATATTGGCCAGGCTGGAAATACAGCGCCCATAAAGGATGGGCTTATCGAAAGGCTCAGTGAACTCCTGGCTCATCAAAAGGGCGAAATTGGTGTTGTCGCTGGGGCTGTCGGCGTAGGAATGGCCGTTAACCGTAATGATGCCATTGGTGTTTTCTAAAACCACATAGCCATTGGGGTTGACACAAAAGGTTCTGACCATATCGTCAAAAGTTTTGGTGTTAAACAGCATTTTCGGTTCCCATACTGAGGCGGTCACTTCTTTCATAACCACTGCCGGAACCTCCACTCTTACCCCAATATCCACCTGATTATTGTGCATGGGGATATTGAGGTTTTCCGCCTGCTGAGAAAACCACTGGGCTCCTTCCCGTCCCGGAGCGGCTACAACCAGAGGCGCGTAAAACACCTCATCAGCCGTGGCTAAGCCGATGACTTTACATTGGTCGACCAGAATGCTTTCTACCGCCACTCCGGTGCGTATGTCTGCCAGCGGTTCCAGGTAGCGATACATGGACTGCAATACCCTTTTGGTGTTCTCGGTGCCCATATGACGAATGCGGGCGGGCACCAACCTCAAGCCTGCTGCGGCTACATTCATGGCGATCTCCCGTATCCTGGCGTCATCCTGGCCAAAAACCCGAGGAGGGGCCCCGTGTTTTACATACAGATTATCTACATATGCAATCAGGGTTTCTAAGCGGGTTTTACCGATATAATCGGCCAGCCAGCCCCCGAATTCACTGGTCAAAGTCAATTTGCCGTCGGAAAAGGCTCCCGCACCTCCCCAGCCGCTCATAATCGAGCATACCAGGCAGTTCTGGCAGGTTTCAAAACCAGCCTCAATTAAACAACGGCGTTTTTCCACCTTTTTGCCTTTATCCAGCAATAAAATCCTCAAGCCGGGATGGCGGCTCAATTCCAGGGCGGTGAATATACCGGCTGGGCCGGCTCCTATTATAATGACATCATAATGGGGCATAGATGAATCCTCCTGGGTTACATTGCCGAAGTCGACTGTCAGGGCCGGGGACACTGATACCTGGCGTTGATCTCACCATAGGGTTATGGCGAACAGATTTATCACATTACTGTAATTATACGCTTATGGTATGATGGTTTTGAAGCTTAATGGCCCCTGGCAGGATTTGAACGAAAGAGGGTTGTTTATGAGCACTGCCAGGCTCATGCTCATATACGGGCAGGAGAGCTATCTCATAGATAAGGAAATAGAACGGGTCAGGGCTGAGCTCAGCCAGAAAAGCGGTGGAGAAGTTGAACTGGTATATATAGATGCCGATGAATTGACCCCGCAGCAGTTGCTGGAACAGCTAGATTTCAGCCCGCTTTTCGCCCTGCAGCGGGTAGTGGTTATTCGCCGGCCTTACTGGCTGGGCAAAACACGCCGCAAGGCCGCCAAAGTCGATCAGCTGCTGGACAGCCTGGCAGATTTCCTCAAACAGGACGTTTCCGGCCAGGTGGTGATCTTCACCAGCCATGAGGATGTATCCAAACATCCTTTGATGAAAAAGCTGGGCGGGGTGCTTAAAACAGTGGCCTGTGCAAGGCCTGATGCCAGAGGGATGGAAGCCTGGATAAAAAGCGCAGCCGCCGGTCTGAACCAGCCCATCAGCCCGCAGGCGGTGAAAGTGCTGGCCAACAGCGGGCTGGACATGTATTATCTGGAGCATTTGCTGCAGAAATTAAATTTGCAAAACACCCCGGCTGCTATCAGCGAGCAGGACGTATTGGAGGAGCTTGTTCAGCAGCCGGATATCAGCGTTTTCAAGCTCACTGATGCCCTTTTGAGCCGGAATACGCGCGAGGCTCTGGCGGCCTATTACCAACTGCTGCGCCAGGGAGTGCATCTCAACCTGATCATTTATATGATCATCCGGCAGTTCGCCTTGTTGGGCAAGGTCAAGGGCTACAGCCAGCAGGGCCTGAGCAGGGCAGAAATCGCCAAAAGAACCGGTGCCAGGGATTTTGCCATCAAAAAAATGAGCACTTGGGCCAACCGCTACAGTTGGCAGGATATAAAGCGCTGCTCCGAGCTGCTTCTGCAGGCTGATATATATTTGAAGAGCACCGGCCGCGACGGGAAGATTGTGCTGGAAACGCTGATTATCGAGGTATGTACAGGTCGATAGGCTTAATCTGCTTGAAAAACAGAAAATCTCCCCAAATAAAAAACCTGCCCTTTAGACAGGTTTTCGTTTTATTTGCTGACCAAGGCGTTAAACCTTCTGGCCATGACCGATTTCCTTCGGGCTGCTGTGTTCCGGTGCATTATCCCTTTGGATACGTTTTTATCTATAAGGGAGGTTGCCGCGATCAGGCGCTGCCGAGCTGTCTCCACGTCACCATCCTGTAATGCCTGTTCATATTTCTTGATGGCTGTTTTTAGCCTGCTTTTATTGGCTTTGTTTCTCAGCCGATTCGCTTCCGCTCGTCTTGCCCTCTTGGCGGGAGTTTTGCTTTGTGCCACCTCTTCACCTCCTCATAGGTCAAATCTGACAGAAATACTATAGCACTATGGTCTATAAAATGCAATGATTTGGCAGTTATTTTTAACAGCCATGATTGATGCTGCACAGATTCAGTTCTATTCTCTGCATCCCCACAATAAATTTTATATGAATGGGAGGTGGTATCATGAAACGCCGTAGTATCGTGTCGCTGCTCAAAGGTGTCTTCTTAGTACAAGTATTTGTAATCATTGTTCTTATCGGGGTAGCTGGAAGCCTCCAACAGATAAGCCTGCCCACCATAAAGCCCGTGCTGATAAAGTATTTATATCCTTTCAGCCGGATTGAAATCGGGGAAGATATGGCCTTGAAGATGTTTCAGGACAGCAGTTTTCTGCCTGGCGAAGCCGATTTGTTGTTTCTCGATCCCGAATACCTGGACGAGGTATTCCCGCAGTCGCTGCTGACGGCCAGTATTCAAGCCCTGGCTTATACCAGTGCGGGACAAGGCGATGAGCCGGTTATAGTACTGGAGGAAGAAGTTACCGGCCAGGATATCGATCTCGCGTCTGAGCAAAACCAGCCCGAAACAAAGGCCAGGCCATCTCAAGGCAAGATCCTCTTATACTGCACTCACAGCGGCGAATCCTACATTTCTGATGAAGGCAAAGCCAGGGTGGATGGCAAACGCGGTCTGATAAACCAGGTAGCCCGGCATCTCAGTACAGAACTGAACCAAAAAGGGCTGGACAGCGAGTTTGTCAGCACCATTCACGATTATCCCGATTATCTCATGAGTTACACCAATTCGCGGAATACTATTAAGAGCTATCTGGCCGGGAACAAATCGGTTGCGGCGGTTTTTGACATTCACCGCGACAGCATACCGGGAGCCAAGAGCGCCGAGACGGTCATGATCAACGGTAAAAGGTGTGCCCCTATTCTCATTATAGTAGGTACCAGTGAGCGCAAACCCCACCCCAATTGGAAAGAAAATTTGGCCTTTGCCCAGGCTATTTATGAGGCCGGTGAAGCCAGGTATCCGGGGTTGATAAAAGGCGTGCGCACCAAAGCCGGCACCTATAATCAAGAATTTCACAAAAACGCGCTTTTATTAGAAATCGGCTATGATCATAACACCCTGGCCGAAGCCAAGTATGCGGCCACGCTTTTCGCCGAGGTCTTGGCCGAAGTCATGCAAGGGGAAGGAATCTGACCGTGATGAGATCATTCTTATGCCTGCTGGCTGTAGGCACCCTGACGGTACTGGTTGCAGCGGGATTAAACATAGCCAATCAGGGCATAAACGATCTGACCTTGAGCAATCAGGGTTATGTCATCGCTTTGCACCTGGAGGACGAAGGTGTATATATAGAAGCTATGGGGGAGAAATACCCCTGCAGCAAGGCCTTATTGCAGCAGGCCAAGGAAGGCTTTATAACCGGGGTAGTATGGCTCAAGGCCTATATGCAAGAACTCTGGGCACAGCTGCAGCAGCGATATATCAGGGTTAAACCGGGGATTGAGTTGACCCGGGCAGCTGTGGCGCTGTGATAAGTTCGATATAAAGTAAAATAGCTTGAGGCTGTCTCTGATGGCTTTTTTTATGCAGACCTTTATCAGGGCTGGTAAGGTGCAAAAGCGGTGATGGCCGGACGGACAGAAGGCATCTTGAGGGCTCATGCAGTCAGGAGCCAATTGCATCACTGCTCATTAATCGGTTATAATCTAGGCGGTATTCAGCCATCAATTATATGGAGGGCATTCCTTTGTTGCAGGATCGTATCCGCAATTTCAGTATAATAGCCCATATCGATCACGGCAAATCGACTCTGGCCGACCGCCTCTTGCAGGTTACCGGCACCCTCAGCGAGCGGGAAATGAGGGATCAGTTCCTCGACAAAATGGACCTGGAAAGGGAAAAAGGGATCACCATAAAGCTGCAGCCGGTCAGACTCAAGTATAAGGCCAGGGATGGCCAGGAATATATTCTGAACTTGATCGATACTCCGGGCCATGTTGACTTTTCCTATGAGGTGTCACGCAGTCTGGCAGCCTGTGAAGGCGCGCTTTTGGTGGTCGATGCTTCACAGGGGATTGAAGCCCAGACCCTGGCCAATGTTTATCTGGCTATGGAACAGGATCTGGAGATAATAGGCATAGTCAATAAAATAGACCTGCCCGGCGCCGACCCTGACCGGGTGAAAGCGGAAATGGAGAATGTTTTGGGTATTCCCGGTGAAGAGATTATTCCCATCTCAGCCAAAACCGGCTGGGGCGTGGAAGAGGTGCTGGAAGCCATTGTATCGCGCATCCCCAGCCCGCGCGGCGATGCCCAGGCCTCCTTGCAGGCCTTAATATTCGACTCCTACTTCGATCCCTATCAAGGGGCCATATCGTATATTCGGGTAGTTTCCGGGCAGATCCGCCGCGGCGACATGATCAAAATGATGTCCAACGGTAAAGTCTTTGAAACTGCTGCTTTAGGGGTAATCTCCCCTTATATGACCGAGGTGGAGAGCTTAAGCGCGGGCGAAGTCGGCTATCTGGCGGCCGGCATCAAGAATGTCAGCGATACCCGGGTGGGCGATACCATTACCCTGGCCTCCCGGCCGGCCGACCGCCCCCTGCCGGGCTATAAGGTGGTGAAGCCCATGGTTTACTGCGGCTTATATCCGCTGGAAAACAACGATTTCGAGAAACTGCGGGATGCCCTGGATAAGCTCAAGCTCAACGACTCTTCGCTTTTTTACGAGCCGGAAAGCTCGGATGCGCTGGGCTTCGGATTTCGCTGCGGATTCCTGGGGCTCCTGCACTTGGAGATTGTCAGGGAGCGCCTGGAGCGCGAATATGATTTGAGCCTGCTGGCTACCGCGCCCAGTGTGGTCTACAGGGTTATGCTTACTGACGGGAGTCGCCTGGATATACAGAATCCCAAAATGTGGCCTCCCCCGCAGCGCGTGGAAGCGGTTGAAGAACCCTATGTCAGGGCCAGCATGATGGTGCCCAATGAATTTGTAGGCACGGTTATGGAGTTGTGCCGGGAGAAACGGGGCCAGTATGTCAACATGGAATACCTTACCCCGCAGCGGGTGATGATAACCTATAAACTGCCTCTGGCCGAAATCCTGTATGATTTCTTCGATGCCTTGAAGTCCCGCACCCGGGGTTACGCCTCCCTGGATTACGAGTTCAGCGGTTATGAGGCTTCTGATCTGGTTAAACTGGATATTCTGCTGAACGGCGAGGTGGTTGATGCCTTAAGCATGATAACCCATCGCGACAACGCTTATTATCGCGGCCGGGCTTTGACCCAGAAGCTCAGGCGCATTATCCCCCGGCAGATGTACGAAGTGGTTATTCAGGCCGCCATCGGTTCCCGGGTTATTGCCCGTGAATCCATCAAAGCCCTGCGCAAAGACGTATTGGCCAAATGCTACGGCGGCGATATCACCAGAAAAAAGAAATTGCTGGAAAAGCAAAAAGAAGGCAAAAAACGCATGAAACAGATCGGCCACATCGAGGTTCCCAAAGATGCCTTCATGTCGGTATTGAATATTGAAAAGGATTGATTCCCAGGGTTGGTCAGACTGCTTTCCCGCAGAGGAGCTGTGCATTATGGAATCGAGATGGCCGCAGGACAGTCTGGGTTTATATGTACATATCCCTTTTTGCAGGAATAAATGCCCTTACTGCGATTTTTATTCCCTGGCTTGTTCTGACCCGGCTCAGTTGCAGGCCTATACCGAAAGCCTCTGCCGTGAAATCCTATCCTGTCCCCCCAAATACCGTATCAAGCCGGTAGACAGCCTCTACTTCGGGGGCGGCACCCCCAGCCTGTTGACACCCAGGCAGATCGGTACCATAATCGATGCTGCAGCGGCTGGTTTTACATTCCATAAAGAAGCGGAAATTACCATGGAAATCAACCCGGCCACCATAAATCAAGGCACTCTAAAAGCTTACCAAAAGGCCGGGGTCAACCGGGTGTCCCTGGGATTGCAGGGCCTGCAGGATAAGGAGCTTAAGGTTCTGGGGAGGATACATTCTGCGGCCGATGCTATAAAAGCTATAGAAGCCACAAAAGCGGCCGGGTTTGATAACATCAATTTTGATTTAATTTACGGCATCCCCGGGCAGACTATTACTGATTGGATGCACTGTTTGCAGCAGGCCATTGACTATCAGCCCCATCATATATCGATGTACCTGCTGCAATTGGAGCCTCAGGTACCGATGAGCAGGGCAATAGCTGCAGGGCAACTGGCTCTGCCCGAGGAGGCTGAAGTCGAGGCCATGTATTACCGGGCGGTTGATAGCCTGCATGACAAAGGCCTTAAACAGTACGAAATCTCCAATTTTGCCCGGGATGGATATGCCTGCCGCCATAATCTGCGCTACTGGCAGTTCGGGGAGTATCTGGGCTTTGGAGCCGCTGCAGTCAGCCGCCTGGGCGGTCTGCGCTGGATGAATGCCGCCGACCTCAATATTTATATGGCCAGGGAGCCAAACAGAGCCAGTTCCGGGCAGATAGTGCTGGAAGACATGACTCCCCGCCAGCAGGCTCTGGAAGCGATGATAATGGGGCTGCGGCTCACCAGCGGGGTGAATCTGGAAGCTTATCGCAAGCGCTTTGGCATGGATTTGGCGCAGGAATTGCTGCATCGAGCCGAACGGTTTATAGACCATGGGCTCTTAGAAACGGATAACGGCTGGCTCAGGCTGACGAAACCGGGGTATCTGTTATCAAACCAGGTTTTATGCTGCTTTGCTGAGTGATTCCGGGCTTGACAAAGAAGTTGCCGCGGTGCTATTTTTTATAGAGTAGGTATTAGCACTCAACTGGGAAGAGTGCTAACAGAGGTGATCGATATGACTTTGGATGAACGCAAAAAGAAGATTTTGGAATCGGTCATCAAGGATTACGTTGAAACTGCAGAACCAGTTGGATCAAGGGCTATAGTTAAAAAACACAACCTTCGCATAAGCGCGGCTACAGTTCGTAATGAAATGGCCGATCTGGAGGATATGGGTTATTTACAGCAGCCGCATACTTCGGCGGGCAGGATTCCATCCGAAAGCGGGTTCCGTTACTATGTGGACTGCATGATGGAACGGGAAAACCTGGTCGATGATGAAGTGCAACTGCTGCAAAAGATCATCAAAGAAAACCTGCAGGACTGGGACGAGGTAATTCAATCGATCGGCAATTTCCTGGCCCAGGTGACGCGTTATACCTCGTTTGTTATCGTGCCCACGGTCAGAGTGGACGAGTTTAAGTATGTGCAATTAGTTCGCATGGGGAAAGGCAAGGCCATGGTAATCCTGGTTACCGACACCGGGGTTTTGATGCACCGCAGGATTAGTATTCCCGAGTCGGTGGAGCAGAAAGACCTGCAGAGTATAAATGAGGTATTCAACCGCATTTTTGCCGGGAAAAAGTTTGCCGAGGTGCGCAAAACCGATTTACAGTACTTGCGGGACGAATTGCACAAAAGCAAAAGGATCATAGACACCATACTGGAAGCCATAGACAGACTGGCGGAAAGCGCCGGGGAAGATAAAGTGGTCATAAGCGGCATATTGAACATGCTTAATGAGCCCGAGTTCAAGAATTTGGACAAACTTAAGAAGATCCTGGCCATACTAGAAGAAGAAACACTGCTCAAGAACCTGCTGCCCGAACCCAGTTGCGATGAGGTGGAGATCACCATTGGACGGGAAAATCGCCTGGATGAGGCCAAAGAGATGAGCATCGTCCTGGCGGGATACAAAATCTTTGGGGAAGTGGGCCGAGTGGGAGTGATCGGCCCGGTGCGCATGGAGTACTGGAAAGCAGCTGGTACGGTTGATTCGGTGCGCACCGCTATTGATGAGGTGCTAAAAAAGCATTTCTAGGAATATATAAAACTGTTGGAAGGGAGCATCTGCGGATTATTTAACCTAGATATCACGATAAGCAGAGGTGATCAAAGTTGAAACCTGAAGAGCCTACGGTTGCCAATCAGGAGGAAGTGAGTCAGGATCCCGACCTTAATACGTCTCCCGTGGTTGATGGCCCGGAGCCTGCAGCGGAAGAAACTGAATCCCTATCCGCATTAAAAGAAGCCGTTATGGCCGCTCAGGAGGAGAGCAAAAAGAACTACGATCTCTACCTCAGGGCGTTGGCTGAGACTGAAAACCTGAGGAAAAGGCATCAGCGGGAACGGGAGGAGTATCTTAAATTTGCTTCGCTGCCCCTGATCAAGCAATTGCTGACCGTGATTGATGACCTGGAAAGGGCTCTGGAGATGGCTAACCCGAACCAGGATTACGAAAGCCTGCAAAAAGGCATCAGCATGATTTGTCAGCGGCTTAAAGATATCATTGCCGAGGCCGGGGTTGAGCCGGTAGAGGCGGTGGGGCAGTGTTTTGATCCGCAGTATCACCAGCCCTTAACTGTGGAGGAATGTTCTGATTATCCGGAAAATACGGTTATTGAGGAACTGCAGAAGGGCTATATGATGCACGGCAGATTAATCCGGCCCAGTCTGGTCAAGGTCAGTGGATCACAGTCGTAGCTTAAGTCCTTGCTCATAGAATCAGTTGTTCTCGGATTTTGGAGGTGTTTGAATGGGAAAAGTAGTAGGAATCGACCTCGGTACAACCAATTCGGTTATAGCCATAATGGATGGTAATGAACCCAAAGTAATTACCAATGCGGAAGGTGAACGCATCACCCCTTCGGTAGTGGGTTTTTCCAAAACCGGAGAAAGGTTGGTGGGGCGTGTCGCCAAACGGCAGGCCATTACCAATCCGGACCGTACGGTTTTGTCCATTAAGCGCCGTATGGGCACTGATTACCGGGTTAAGATTGATGATAAAAGTTATACCCCGCAGGAGATATCAGCCATGGTCCTGCAAAAAATGAAAGCAGATGCCGAGGCTTATCTGGGAGAACGCATCACCCAGGCGGTTATTACTGTACCGGCGTATTTTACTGATGCTCAGCGTCAGGCCACCAAAGATGCCGGCAAAATAGCCGGCCTGGAGGTATTGCGCATTATCAACGAGCCCACTGCAGCCGCTCTGGCATATGGCCTGGATAAGGAGAATGCCCAGACTATACTGGTTTTCGACCTGGGCGGCGGCACTTTTGACGTATCTATACTGGAAATCGGGGATGGGGTTTTTGAGGTTAAGGCCACCAGCGGCAACAACCGTCTGGGCGGCGATGACTTTGACGACAAGATTATCAACTGGCTGGTGACAGAGTTCAAGAAAGAGCACGGTGTGGACCTGACCAATGACAAAATGGCCATGCACCGGCTGAAAGAAGCGGCCGAAAAGGCCAAACACGAATTATCCAGCCTGATGAGCACTGATATCAATATCCCCTATATCACAGCTACTCAAGCCGGTCCTTTGCACCTGGAAAAAACCCTTACCCGGGCCCGGTTTAATGAAATGACTGCGGATCTGGTGGAAAAGACCATGGGGCCCACTCGCCAGGCCCTGGCGGATTCAGGCTTGAGACCGGAACAGATTGACCGCGTAATCCTGGTAGGGGGTTCCACCCGTATTCCGGCAGTACAGGAGGCCATTAAGAATTTCATCGGCAAAGAGCCTTACAAAGGCATCAACCCGGATGAAGTAGTGGCTATCGGGGCGGCCATTCAGGCCGGGGTTCTGGCCGGGGAGGTTTCCGATGTGGTCCTGCTGGATGTAACCCCCCTGTCTTTAGGGATTGAAACCCTGGGTGGGGTGTTCACCAAAATCATTGAGCGCAACACCACCATTCCCACCGCCAAGAGCCAGATATTTACCACCGCGGCTGACAATCAGCCTTCGGTTGACATACATGTCCTGCAGGGTGAGCGCAAGCTGGCCAGAGACAATGTTACCCTGGGAAGATTCCAGCTGACCGGGATTCCGCCGGCTCCGCGGGGAGTCCCGCAGATCGAGGTGAAATTCGATATCGATGTCAACGGTATCGTCAATGTCAGCGCAAAAGACCTGGCTACCAACAAGGAACAGAAGATCACCATCACCTCTTCCAGCGGCCTGAGCGAGGAAGAGATCAAGCGCATGATGGAAGAGGCCGAGCGCTTCGCCGAAGAAGACGAGCGCCGCTTGAAGGAGATCGAGGCTCGCAATGCAGCCGACAGCATGATCTACCAGTGTGAAAAGACCCTGAAAGAAAGCGGGGACAAGATTGATGCTGATTCCAAACGGTCAGTGGAAGATGCCATAGCTGCCCTGAAAACCAGCCTGGAAGGCAGTGACGTGGAGGACATCAAGGCCAAGACTGAAGCCCTGGCCCAGGCCTTCTATGCAGTCAGCAGCAAGCTCTATGAGCAGGCACAGGGGGGCCAGCAGGGCGCCCAAGCCGGCGGAAAAGCCGATGACGATGTGGTCGATGCCGATTATCGAGTGGAGAATGAATAAGGCTGAAAGATAAGTTATAGCAAAACATGTGCACATCGTATAATATAAAGGTGGTTACGATCACCTGAGTATTGATTGGGATGAGCAAACCACACCAACAAGCCTGGCGACCCGAAAGCCTTACAGTTTTCGGGCGCAGCCTATTATTCCAGGAAGGTGGATCCGAATGCCCGCAAAGAGAGATTACTATGAGCTGCTGGGGGTTGGCCGCAATGCTACCCCTGAAGAGATAAAAAAGGCTTATCGCCGTTTGGCTCGCAAATATCACCCTGACGTAAATAAAGAAGACCCTGAGGCTGCTGAGAAATTCAAGGAAATTACAGAAGCCTATGCGGTGCTGAGTGATGCACAAAAGCGGGCAGCTTACGACCAATTCGGCCATGCGGCTTTTGAACCCGGCCATGGTGGCCCTGGGGGCTTTGGTGGATTTGATTTTGACTTTAGTGATTTTGGCTTTGGGGACATATTCGATGTTTTCTTTGGCGGCAGTACCACCGGACGCAGCAGGAGAACCGGACCCAGACGCGGTGCGGATCGCGAGATAAGGGTTGATATCAGTTTTGAGGATGCGCTGTTTGGCATCGAAAAAGACCTGGAATTGACCCGAGTTGAAACCTGTGACCACTGCAACGGCAGTGGCGCTGAGCCCGGTTCACAGACTAAAACCTGCCCCAGCTGCAATGGCCGGGGTCAGATACGCAATGTGCAGAGTACGCCTTTTGGGCGCTTTGAGACGGTAAGGCCCTGTAATCAATGCCGCGGCGAAGGCAGGATAATTGAGAAGCCCTGCAGCCGCTGCCGGGGAAGCGGGCAGGAAAGAAAGGAGCGCAAAATCAATGTGCGCATCCCGGCCGGGGTTGACACCGGGTCGAGGCTGCGCATACAGGGCGAGGGAGAAATGGGAACCCATGGCGGTCCGCCTGGAGACCTCTTTATATTGATTTCGGTGAGACCCCATCCGCGCTTCCGGCGTGACGGCTATAATCTCGTGACCACCCTGGATATAAGCTTTGTGCAGGCTGCTCTGGGGGCTGAGGTCACCATCGATCTGCCGGGTGGAGCCGTGCACAACCTGCATATACCGGAAGGGACCCAGCCGGGAACGGTCTTGACCGTCAAAGGCAAAGGGGTTACCCATCTACAGGGCCATCGCATCGGAGACCTGAAGGTGATTATAGATGTGAAGATCCCCACCCGGTTGAGCAAGAAACAGCGCGAGCTTTTGGAGGCCTTTGCCGAAGCCGGTGAAGAACCGAAACCCGGTCGTAAAGGCATATTCAACAAGTTCAAAGACGCTATTGGTTAGGAGTGCAGAGGTTGAAATGGATCGAGATCAGCGTATTGGTTGACAGCCGGGGAGTCGAGCCGGTTAGCGGGTTGTTCCACAGCCTCAACTGCGGCGGGGTTTTGATTGAAGACCCCGGAGCAGGCGAGCTGCTGCAGCAGCCGGTCGATGAGGATAAGGCCGAACAGTATAGTTTATGCGCTTCCGGCACGGTCAGGGTCAAAGCCTACATTCATGAAGACCGTCAGGTGATGGAACAGATTGAGCAGGCCCTGGGCGAACTGCAGGAATTGCTGGGATGCACTTATAAACTCGAGACCGCGGAGGTCAGGGACGAGGATTGGGCGGAGAGCTGGAAGCAGTATTACCATACCTTTCGCGTTGGACGGCGTTTGGTGATCAAGCCTTCCTGGGAGCAATATCAATCCCAGGCCGGCGATGTGGTGATCGAGCTCGATCCAGGGATGGCCTTTGGGACCGGTATTCACGCTACCACCCGCTTTTGTCTTATCTTTGTGGAGCAGTATATCAAAGGCGGGGAAAAGGTGATAGATGCCGGATGCGGCTCGGGTATACTGTCACTGGCTGCTGCCAGGCTGGGTGCAGCCGAAATCCTGGCGATGGATATCGATACTGTGGCGGCACAAATCGCGCAGCAGAACATCGCTATAAACGGGCTTAGCGATAAGATCAGGGCCGTGGCCGGGGATATATTTGCGGATCTTAAACAGCAGCAGGCCGATGTGATTATGGCCAACCTCACTGCCGATATTATCCTGTCCTGGCTGCCAGTAGCGGTTTCCATTCTGAATCAATCCGGCTTATTGATCGCTTCCGGCATTCCAGACAGTCGCTGGCCTGAGGTCAAAGCGGCCATGCAGGAAGCCGGTCTCTCTATTGAAGGTATATTGTTGGATTCTGACTGGGTGGGGGCAGCAGCCCGCAGGCTTTAAAAAACCTGCTCAAGTAAAGCGGAGGGGTGTATTATGCACCGCTTTTTTATTTCACCGCATAATATAAGGGGGCAAGTGGCGGTACTGGATGACAGCGAATCCAGACATGCCCTTACGGTGCTGCGGCTCAAACCCGGGGACGAAATGATACTGTTCGACGGCGAGGGCAAGTCCTATCAGGCCTTTTTCCAGCAGACTCAGGGCAAGCGGGTCCTGGCAGTGCTGGGAAAAACCCTGGAAAATGAGCTCAGTCCAGCCGTGAATATACATCTGGTGCAAGGCCTGCCCAAAGGTGAAAAAATGGAGTTCATCGTGCAAAAGGCGGTAGAAATCGGGGTACACTCTATTTATCCGCTGCAGTGCAGGCGAAGTGTTGCCCAACTCAAGCAGGATACGGTGGAGAAAAAAGTGCGGCGCTGGGAAGCCATCGCCCGTGAAGCCTGCAAACAGTCGGGACGCAACCGCTTCTTAAAGATAACCCCGCTTTTCGGCCTGGCAGAACTGCTTACCTTGATGGGAAACCGCCCCGCTATAGTCTTATATGAAAAGGAGCAAAATACAGGCTATAAGCAAGTGCTGCGCAGCTTGATGCCGGGATGTTTTAGAAAGGACCTGTTTCTGCTGGTAGGGCCGGAAGGCGGCTGGGACGAGGGCGAGATAGAGGAATTGGTGCATCAGGGCGTACACAGCGCTTCGCTGGGCTCACGGGTGTTGCGCACTGAAACTGCCGGGTTGATAGCCAGTGCCCTGGCTCTATATGAAGCCGGTGACCTGGGGATGCCGTGAGCGAAAGAGGTAAGTGATGAGAAAGGCCGCCTTTTATACCTTGGGATGCAAGGTCAATCAAGTAGAAACCGAACAAATAAAGGAAAGCTTTATGAAGCAGGGCTATCAGATAGTGGATTTCAATGAAGCTGCCGACATCTACGTTATCAATACCTGCACAGTAACCCATGTTAGTGATCGCAAATCCCGGGCGGTGATACGCAGAGCGACCCGCCGCAATCCCCTGGCAGAAGTAGTAGTGACCGGCTGTCTGGCGGAGATCGATCCCGATCAGATCAAGGCTATTCCGGGGGTTTCCCTGGTGGTCGGCAATCAGGACAAAGAGAGCATCCCCGAACTCTTAGGGGGTTTTACCGGCCAGGAGGCTCACCGGGGTTCGACCCCTTTAAAACCGGTGTTGTTTACCAGCCGGCATGAGCGTACCCGGGCTTTCATAAAAATAGAGGACGGTTGCAACAGCTATTGCACCTACTGCATTGTGCCTTATGCCCGCGGTGCGGTGCGCAGCAAAGCGCCGCACCATGTGCAAAGCGAATTGCAGCGCCTGGTTGATCTGGGTTATCGGGAAATCGTCCTGACCGGTATACATACCGGATTATATGGCTATGATCTGAAAAACACCAATCTCACTGAGCTATTACACCTATTGCTGGCAGAGGTCGATGGCGACTACCGTCTCCGGTTGAGTTCTATCGAGCCTTTAGAGGTAAGCCCGCAACTGCTGGACCTGGTCAAGCGAGAACCCCGGATGTGCAGGCATTTTCATATTCCTCTGCAGAGCGGCAGCAATACTGTCTTGAAGGCCATGAACCGGCGCTATGACCGGCAGTATTATCGCGATTTGATTCTGAGCATAGCACGGCAGATCCCGGGGGTGGGGATTACCGCTGATGTGATGGTGGGCTTTCCCGGTGAAAGCGAAGCGGATTTCCAGGCCACCTATGATTTGCTGGCTGGACTGCCTGTGGCCGATCTGCATGTTTTCAAGTATTCGCGCCGGGAAGGAACCCCGGCTGCTCTGATGAGCGGGCAGGTTGAGGAAACGCTCAAACAAGAGCGCAGCCAGCTCCTGCTGCAGTTGGCCCGCGAGAAGCATTTACAAAGGCTTCAGGACGCTTACCATGAGGTACTCAGGGTATTGGTGGAAGAGCGTATAGGGGAACGGGCTTATAGCGGGCTGAGCGATAATTATATCGAGGTTAAGCTTGAAAGCTGCGAGGACTTGAGGGGCTCTTTTGTATGGGCCTGTATTACCGGGCAGGAACAGGGTCTTGCTGTTGGACGTGTGCTTGACCGCCAGGTATAAAAATGGTGGGTTTTATGAATAATTTGGATATTACGGGGAAATAAGAAAAGAGGTTTTTATTTAGGCCGATTATCTGGTAAAATAAATGCGTACATCACTATGCTCAAAAGCAGGGTGCTTCGAGGCGTTAGGGGGTGAAAAGGTGAGGGCTGCAGATTGTATTTTCTGTAAGCTCGTGGCTCAGGAAATACCGAGCAAAATAGTATATCAGGATGACCATTTGATTGCCATTGAGGATAT
>LFRM01180063.1_pt1 | contig 29828 bp, 32 predicted proteins | sample 618341 | NCBI WGS metagenome assembly LFRM01 (sample SAMN03654438, study PRJNA283298) | anaerobic digester metagenome | isolation source: pool of bioreactors CSTR01a, CSTR02a, and CSTR03a thermophilic anaerobic... | place: Denmark: Kgs. Lyngby | collected 2014-05-21 | reverse complement strand
CATGCACTGATCCAAGGCACAGGAGTTTGTCCGCTCGTTGTAATAAGCAGACATGACCTGACCCTCCCGAACCATATTCTTCTCGCGAAGCATGACAGGATCAACCTGCAATTCCCCAGCCAATTGATTAACCGCCGATTCCACCGCATAGAGTCCCTGCGTCGCCCCATAGCCTCGATACGCGCCCGCAGCCTGATGGTTTGTATAGACCACATCATAGCCAAAGCGGAAGGCTTCCAAATTGTTGGAATACAGCGGAATGGACTTATGACCCGAAAGCCCTACCGTAGTTGGACCATGGTCGCCAAATGCACCCGTATCAGACAGGGTGAACACATCCATGGCGCGTATTGTTCCATCGTTCATAGCGCCGATTTTCACATTGATCTCCATCTCGTGGCGGGGTGATCCTGCGATTTGGCATTCATGGCGCGAATATATTATTTTAGAAGGTTTGCGGGTTTTCCATGTGACAAATGCAGGGAACAGCTCCGACACTACCGTTTGCTTTGCACCAAACCCGCCCCCGATGCGGGGCTTTGATACGCGAATTTTGGACTTTGGTATGCCCAGCGCATTCGCCAGAATACGGCGTGCATGGAAGATAATCTGCGTAGAGCTGATGATGTGCAGCCTGCCGTAGATATCAATCTCCGCATAGGTGCGGAAGGTTTCCATCATCGCTTGATGGTTTGCTTTTGTGTGATAGGTCTGGGTGATGACGCGGTCTCATTGAGACATCACTTCATCAACATTGCCATGTTCATTTTGTTCAGTCGCGCAAAGATTGCGATGCTGATCTGCACCGACGGGACAAAGCGCTTTCCAATTGTTCTCCGGATGAACCAAAACAGCATGATCCTTTGCGCTATGGAAATCCAGCACAGGCTCAAGCACCTCATATGTCACCTTGATGAGCTTTAAGGCTTTATCCACAGCATGCTCCGTCTCGCCCGCAACAATAGCTACCGCATCCCCCACATAGCGCAGCCGCTGATCAAGGATCAGCCTGTCATAGGGGCTAGGCTCTGGATATGTCTGTCCCGCCGTGGTGAAGCGTTCCTTCGGAACATCCTCATAGGTAAAAACCGCTTCAATACCAGGCACTTTGCATGCAATGCTTGTATTGATTGATCTAATCATCGCATGAGCGTGCGGGCTGCGAAGCACCTTGACAATGAGGCAATTCGCCGTCTGCGCAAGGTCATCGGTATAGACAGGCTGCCCCGCGAGCAAGCTCATAGCATCCTTTTTGGCGACAGGCTGATTAACGGTGTGGAGTCTTGATTGATCTTTCATAGTACCTCCTCAGCCTTGGCATGCTGAAACGCCAGATACGCCTTGATTCCGCGCATCTGTCCTTCATAACCCGAGCAACGACATAAATTTCCCGCAAGATACGTTAAAATGTCTTCATCCGTGGGGTTTGGATTTTCTCGAAATAGCGCAATGGCGTTGATCATTAGCCCAGGGCTGCAAAATCCGCATTGCTCAGCGCCTTGATTTGCAATAAACACGCCAAAGTCGCGTGCTTCCTCTTGGAGTCCTTCCAGCGTGACGACTTGGTGCCCCTGCGCACGCGCCGCTAGCGTGCTGCACGACAGCACAGGACGATCATCCATGAACACCGTGCATAAACCGCAGTTCCCTGTATCGCAGCCTCGCTTGACGCTCTTGCAGCCATGCTGACGCAAAAAATCAAGCAACATTAGGTCGGGAACGATATCGGCGGTGATATTCCGTCCATTCACATTGATGCTTACTTGCATGCTTTTTCTCCTTGTGCGCTTAGCAGCAGAGCGGCACGTTTGGATAATACGCGAGCCAGCTGTATGCGGTATTCTGCACCTGCCCTGAGGTTTGTGCCTGTGGAAATATTCTGTGCTATAAAATCGCCGAATGCAGCGGCGGACTGAGGCGTAAAGTCCGCATCAAATCCGTCCGCGCCCAAAGCCAGCATAGCGCGCTGAGGTCTTGCGCCAATGGCACAGGACACCTTGCCGTTTCTGCTGCAAAGGGCGCAGGTGAGCACCGGGAAATCTGTTTTGGTATTGCGCTGAGAAAGGTACACTGCCCGCAGATCACCCTTGGGCAATATAATGCGCACCAAAAGATCGCGCTGATGAGGCATTTGAATAAAATCATCCAACGGCATCACGCCAGTGCCTTGCAGCTCAACCGATGCACCCAGCCCAAGAAACGCGGTGAGAACATCGGAAAATCCATAGCGGCCAAAGATGCTGCCGCCCACTGTTGCTACATTGCGAAACTGAACCCCCACGATACTCGCAACACTTGCAGCGATCATTCCATGGGTATAGGCATTGAGCTTGGGATCAAGCTCCAACTGACGCAGCGTGACCATCGCACCAATGGAAAAAGACCCTTCCATCTCCTCGATTGTATCCAGACCCAAATCACACAGGTCGATGGCGACACCCACCGAACGGTTTTGCTGCTTGAGCCATAGCATACCGCCCAAAACCACGTTGCTGCGGTTTTGGCTGAGGGTATAGGCTTCTTCCAAGCTGGCCGCTCGTTTATACTCTCTGATCGTAAACAAATGACAATCCTCCGATGCATGGAATTGATGTCCTTTGGCAGGTCAGCATAAGGGTATTCCCCTATGAAACCCGCAAAGCCAAAAACCCCAGCCATGATGCGCCTCGCGCCTAAAGTAACGGTGATCCGTATATTTCAGCGAATCACTTCTATTATAAGGCAAGAATCGACAAAGTTCAATTCGCATTTTGTATTTCAGTATCGAATGGAAAAACTTATGATCCTACCGCCATTGAACAATGCATAATCAGTCAATCATTCCGCGGCAATGCATCGGGCATTCCTTACATACTAAATCCCCCACATTCTATGGCAAAGCCATAGAATGTGGGGGATCTGCTTCTTGCGAAGAAAAGCATTCATTAATAAGGGGTTCCTGTGCCCAGAACCATTGCATCATAGCCAAGCTTTACCTTGTCGTAGTTTCGGTCACGCTCAAGCACAATGCCGCGTCCCACACCGCCAACAATTTGACCAGCGCCAATTTGGCAGAGTTTTTCTTCCAATTCCAGCAGCATCTCCGGCGCACTTCCAGGCTCAGTGCTCCTGCCATCAAAAATAATATGCAGGTACACCTCAGGTATGTTCTTCGCCAGTTCACTGAGCGCAGTGGAATATTCTATGGAACCATGGCTGGAGCGCTCCGTCAAAAATGCCAGCAAATGCAGCGCTGCGCCTCTTTTCTGGGTGTCCTCAATCGCTTTGACAAAGACAGGATTCTTTGCAAAAGAACCATCTGCTATCGCGTTTTCCAGTCGTTGATCATCTTGTGTCACAACACGTCCTGCGCCCAAATTCAGATGCCCTGCTTCCGAATTACCAGCCTTTCCTTCCCCGAGACCTACGTGGCTTCCAGATGCCCGAAGCGAGCAATTCGGATAACCCTTCAACAATGCATCCCATTGAGCCGTATGTCCTGCGTGGATGGGATTGGTTTCATCAAGAGCACCAAATCCCCAGCCATCAAGGATCACAAGCAACACCTTCCGCCCTTTTTCAAAGCCGTGGGATGTCAATAGGCTGCTTGCCGTCATTACATCAGGTTTTTCCAGACCCATAACCTCCAGCACCGTAGGCGCGACATTGCAAAGCGCACCGTCTTTAAGCATAAATGGAGATTTTTGGGGATCAATGACGATAAAGGGAACCAGATTGGTTGTGTGAGCGACATGCGGGTTTCCCTCCGCAGTAGTCATGATTTCTAAATTTCCATGGTCAGCCGTGACAAATATGACATAGTCCTCCGCCTTTGCCGCTTCTACCAGACGATCGAGCTCACGGCTTACGCATTCCGCCGCGGCGATCTTCGCTTGATTGCTGGACGTATGCCCAATAATGTCTCCATTAGCAAAGTTGACGACGCCAAAGTCAAACTGTCCCAATCGTCCGGTCACAGCATCCACAACACCCGGCAGACTTAGCTCAGGTTTTTCCTCAAAGGGTATCCCTCTGGGAGATGGGATGCAAACATCTTCCTCACCTGCGAACGGCTCGCTAATGCCGCCATTGAAGAAAAACGTAACATGCGCGTATTTTTCTGATTCCGCACAATGAAGCTGCCTTAGCCCTGCCTCACTGATAACCTGCGCCAAGGGCTTTTCCATACTGGTTGGTGCAAATGCAACCGGTAGATCCTTGAATTTCTCATGATACAATGTCAGAATAATAAAATCGAGCCCATCAATATACTTGCGCTCCACCTGATCAAATTGGGGATCCGTGAACATTTCCGTCAGTTCAACTTCCCTTTCCCCTCGGCGGCAGCCAAAGATGACCGTATCGCCTTCCTTAATACGTCCAACAGCGTTTTGGTTCTCATCCACCCGCACTAGCGGCTTCATATTATAATCGTTTTGCCCCTCAAAATAAGCGTGTTTAACAGCGGCGGCCAATTGCGGGCCACCGTGATTCTTTAATTTACTCATATTTTTCCTCGCATACTATCAATTTATCTCTATTTATGTAATCGGAAAAGACCAATTTAATTCTCGTTTCTTTTTTTACAATACCGTTTGTAAATAATAAAGGAAGTGCCTCCTCCTAAAATGATCGGAAGGGGAACAAACATAGCATACAGCCGCAGGAAGTCCACTCTGTCCGCGGAATCCAAAACAGCCAGTATCAACAACAAAAGGACAATCATGTAAATGGAAAGCCAAAGATAACCCGCAGGAACAATTCTCTTATCCTTCACCCATAGGTGAAAGGCTAGGCACAATACCGTTCCTGCAATGGTAGGGATAAGTGCCTCAACTAAATTCTTCATAAGCAATGGCATGGATACCGCAAGCAGCCCATCAATGGGGCCCAGTAGGAATACGTAGCAAAGGAGATAAAACGCCAGAAAGACAAACCCTAGGGTAAAGGAATAGATCAGAAAAGTGCTTTTCAGCCGACCATCTTTCATCACTGAAAAAAAGTCCCAAATCGAGCGCTTTGTCTTCTTGGTTTTAGTGCCTGATGCACTTTCATTGTGAATGGTCAATCATCTCGCCTCCTTGGGTTTGGAGTGGCAGCTGGGTGCGCCTTGGTCTCTACGCACCCAGCTGTTTTTTAATCAACAACCAGTTTATGATCATTACTTAGCGAAGAAATCGCTCCAGTAAATCCAAAAGTCATTGATGTCCAGATATGAATCATAGACAGCTTCAGTATTGAGTTCCACAATGCTGATTTCATCCAGCATGATTTCATTCGCTTCATCTACATAATCCGAGCGCATAAACCAAGTGCCCAAACGAGCGAACTGATCCAATGCAGGTGTGTCGCCATTTTCACCACCCATGAGATAGTGAATCAGCAGACGTGCGCCGGCGGGGTTCTTCGTATCGGTAATTAGGTATACGTTCTTTGGATTGCTGGTGGAAGCATAAGGAGCCATCTGGGTAACCCAAGCGATGGGCCAGTTGTTTTCATCTCGTTGATCCAGTTTGTTTGCTGTAGCAAAGCCCAAAGTTGGCTCTGTGCCTTCGGCAACTGCTTGAACAATCTCATCGCCATCCGGAATGAATCCAACTTCCAATTGTGCAAAGCGATAGAGGAACTCATACGCAGCATTGTTCGCTTCTACCGGCACCACGGTCGGATCATAGGTATATTCCAACGGCGTTCCATACTTATCTTCATATGCTTTTTCCATTTCAGCGGAGAATGTCATCATGTTAGCATAAAAGGACATGTAGGAGGTGTCCGAAGAGATGTTTTTGCAGAAGATACGATAAGCCTGCTTACCGCTCTCATCCACTTCTACGATATCCCACCAGTTGGTGATAGGAGATCCATCAGGGAATTGCTCGTTGTTGTAAAACCAAATATTCAATGCTTCATAAAGAGGCAGTGCATTGTGGAGTTTTTCCTCTGGGATATTTGCAATGATATCAGCAGGATAATAAGCCTCTACATAGCCATCCTCGTACCATTCGTTGTAGATCGTACCCGCAGCATCATTCACAACCACTACATCAGCGGTGACATTGCCTGTTGCGTTTTCGGTTTCAACTTTTTCCTGAATTTCAGAAGGGGTCAGGGTATAATGCTCAACCTTAACCTCGGGGTAATCAGCCAAGAATTTATCCACAGCCTTGGACATCTTACTCGTTTCGCTGTAGATAACAATGGTGTCGTCCTCAGCTTTGGCAAGTTCATACAGCTCGTCTGCACTCATTGCACTATAGGAAGGATCCGCCAAAACCACATTGGCACCAACAGTAGGACCTGCTTGGGAGTTTTCATCGCTCTGCGCATAGCCGCACACAGCCATACTAAGCACCAGTGAGAGCGTCAGAATGGACACAAGAAACTTTTTCATGAGATACTCCTTTCATAATGAAGCGTTTTTATTCACCGGCTACTATGCCGGTTAGAGCCATGTTCAGTTGACGGGTTTCACCAATTTCTCTGTCTTCTTGTCGTAGATGTTGAATTTGTTGGGATCGATTCGCAGCCAAACCTTCTGATTAATCGTGTACTGCTGAATGCCGATTTGTTTTGCTAGGAATTCATCAGGTCCACGCTGCAGCGTTACCAGTGTTTCAGAGCCTGCCGGCTGATCGGCATACACCAATGCCTCAATGGCGCCATCTGTTGGCTCTGTGAAAATGCCGATCTGTTCTGGACGCAATCCAAAAACGCAGTCGAAGTCGCCGGTTGGTGCATCATCCGTGAGCGTTGATGCATCAAATGTGAATGTGCCAATGCTGCAAGTGGTGATCAGTTGACTGCCGCTGCGAGTGGCTTTCCCCTCTAGGAAGTTGATGCGCGGATTGCCGATAAAATCAGCAGCCATCAGCGTGGCAGGATTCATGTACAGATCAAGCGGCGCTGCTACCTGAGTCAGCTCGCCTTCCTTGAACAGCGCGATCTTCGTGGACATGGTCATTGCCTCGATCTGATCATGGGTAACATAGACAATGGTTGTCCCCAGTTCTTTATGAAGCCGCTTTAGCTCCGCCCGCATATCAATGCGGAGTTTTGCATCTAGGTTGGATAGGGGTTCATCCAGCAAAAGAAGCTTGGCTTCACTGGCGATTGCCCTAGCCATTGCCACACGCTGCTGCTGGCCTCCTGATAGCTCACTTGGATAGCGATCCTTGAATTCGGCGATCTTCATCTTAGTCAGTGCGTTCATCACCATCTTCTTGATCTGATCCGGCTTGATCTTTTTGATCTTCAGACCAAATGCGATATTGTCATAGACGGTCATATGCGGCCAAAGCGCATAGCTCTGGAAAACCAAGTTCAGCTCGCGCTTGCCCGGTTCCAAGTAATATGCCTCGTCGCAGTTGATGACCTCTTTGTCCCCGATGAACATCTTGCCATTCTGCGGTTTTTCCAAGCCGGAGATCACGCGCAGCGTTGTGGTTTTGCCGCAGCCAGACGGACCAAGCAGTGTCATAAAGTCGCCATCTTCTATGGTCAGGCTTAGGTTCTTTAGTACATGGTTGTTGCCGTAGAATTTATCGATATTCTGTAAAACAATCTTACTCATCGTTTTCTCCTCCATATTTGGCTTGAATTTTCAAACAGTCCCTTAGCCCATACTCTTGCTAATGTCCGCCTTGAATACCTTATTGGCGATCAGGTAGGACAGCATAATGAACACCACCATGCAAATCGAAATGGCATCAGCCATCTGAGGAAGTGCATCGGCTGAATATACAAAGGCCAAATAAGAGAGTGTTCGAGTGCTGGGTGTCATCAGCAATGCAATGACATCCAATTCCTTGGCAATGGTGATGAACACCAGCATCATGCCAGATAAAAATCCGTTTTTAGAAAGAGGCAAGACGATCTTTGCGAGTCTGCGCCAGAAGCTTGCTCCTGCAATATCCGCCGCCTCTTCCAGTTCAACATTAATCTGCATCATATTCGCCATGCCTGATCGACTGGCAAACGGGAAATGCTTGACAACGCTGACCAGCACAACCAAGGTAAACGTGCCGTAAAGAGATGGGATAATCCCATGGGGTACGCTGAACATGCCAAGGAATATCGCACCAAAAGCGATGCTGGGAATCAGATATGGAATGAAGACCAACTGTTCGGTCAAACTGCCGTACCATTTGCCCCGTCCGCGGGTGCTGACATAACCGAAAAACTGACCAAAGAATGCTGTAATCAACGATGCGATCACCGTCAGGCGAACCGTATTCCAAAGTGCCTTTGTAAAGTCGGGATTTTTGAACACTCCGGGGAAGTTCACATTCGTTGTCGCTTGATCAAGTGTACCAATCCAATTATAGAGTGTCATATTGTTGAGTCCGTAGCCGCCGCCAGTGGTGATTTGGAAGCTTTCCATTACCAATATGAACATCGGCACAAAGAGCGCAACGATGAGGAATACGCTTAAAAAGAGCGTTAGCGGGGTCTTGGCTTTGCCCAAATGGAGCAAGTTGCTTCTTCCGCCCTTGCCGCCAATCGTTGCATAGGATTTACGGGTTCCCGTAATCGCCCTATTCGCAAAGATGCAGCCTGACGCCATTACAACCATCAAGAGCGCCATTGCATAGCCCACGCCCTTGGTGCCGCTTCCCAGCGCATCATACATACGAGTTGACAAGGTGTAATATCCAATGCGCACACCGAGGTTAGCAGGTACACCGTATGCACCAAGGGATTTGCTCAGTGTCATGATCAGCCCAGATAACACCGCTGGAAGCACCAACGGAAGGGTAATGCTGCGAATAATCTGGAATTTGTTTGCCCCTTGAATTTCGCCCATTTCCTCGAGTTCGCTGTTAATGGAGTGGAGCGTACCCGATACCATAATGTAGGAGTAGGCGTAATAGTGCATTGTCATGACAACAATGATGGCCACCGGACCATAGGCCAGCCAGTCCGGCACATTGACCCCAAGCCCAGCGAGAAAGCCGGGAGATCCTCCGCGAGAATTTCGGAAGACTGCGAGCCAAGCCATCGATTTGCACCACGATGGAATCATGTAGGGAATCATAATTAAAAAAGAAAAAAGTTTTTTCCCCGGAAGATCGCTTCTAACCATCAGCCATGCTAGTGCACTGCCAAAAGGCACTGCAATGATACAGGTGAAAAATGAAATGAGCAGCGAATGCCCTAATGGTTTCCACAGCACTGCTGAGGATAATTTGCTAGCAAAGATGTACTGCCAATAATAAAGTGTGAATTCTCCAACATCACCGCCAACCCTGCGGGACTCTGCCTTTGCAAGGGTAAAGGTCGTTTTCAAGACATCGGCCAAGGGGTAAGCCACCAGATAGATTAAAATCACCAGTGAGATTAAAACAATCAGATTGAACGGGTTGCAAAGAACATTTAGAATCTGATTTTTAAGCCGTCTCAGGGTGATTGGTTTGCGTGGAATTTGGCGTAACAAAAAACATACCTCCTCATTAGAAGCCTTTCTGCTATTGGCATTTGACCACCGTGTGCAGTACTATTCAGCTTTACAATTTGTTGTCAATATGATTATAGCATGTATCTGGTGAAATGCAATAGAAAAAAGAAAATATTTTTATTAAATAAATTTTTCTTTTTTCTTGCTTTATTTCAATTTTATAGCATAATATAGGAAGTAACTTTCTTCATTTGCAATAATTAAGTATGGGAGGGATGCAATATGACCGAGAGTAACTTGCTGCTTAAGATCAGAGCCTCCTACCAGAGGCTGACAAAGCTAGAAAAACAAGTGGCCGATTACGTTCTGGAGAATCCGAAAATCGTCGTCAAGATGACCATCAACGACTTAGCAAGCCATTGCGGCGTAGGCGATACGACTGTATTTAGGTTTTGCCGCACGATGGAACTCGCTGGGTATCAGGATTTCAAACTATCCCTTGCGCTAAGCGCAAACCTTAATGACATGCTGGACAGCCGCAACGGCAACGGCAGCATTATGGAGGCAAGCGATCTAAACGAGCTTGCTCAAAATGTTGAGCAGGTCTATGTGGATGCTGTGCGGGATACCTTTGCCCAATTGGACTTTGACGCAGTATCCAAAACAGTGGATGCCATTATGAAGGCGAGCAGCGTCTACGTTTATGGCTATGGCAACTCCGGCATCAGCGCTCAGATGATGCAAAATAGAATGATGCGTATCATTCCCAATGTGTTTTACGCCAGCGACGCTCACATGCAGCTGACCTCCGCCGCGCTGCTAAGCAAAGATAATGTGGCGATCATTTTCTGCAATTCAGGTGTTACCAGAGATTGCCTGAAGATTGCCCAAAGCGCTCACCAAGCGGGAGCGGTCACAGTTTTTGCCACCAATTTTCTTGGCACACCTGCCGCATCAGATTGTGATATCATCCTGCCCTGCGGCGCAACCGAAGGACCCATTCAGGGCGGATCCATCGCATCCATCGCATCACAGCTTTGCATGGTAAGCCTGCTTTATTCGGAGCTCTTTCGCAGAATGGGCGATGCTTCAAAGGAAAACAAGATTAAGACCGCCCAATCCATCGCTGAAAAGAAACTATAATGCGCCGCCAAAAGCACATAAAAAACCCGCCTAAGCGTAATGTTTGATGTGACCCCAAGAAGTTAGACTTTATAGCGTAGTAGTTTAAACAGACTGCTGCGCTATATTTTTATGCTGCCGAGAGAAATACTCTGTATTGGACAGGACTCATCCATTGTAATTTCTCTTTGATTCGCTCTTCATTGTAGTACCTTATATATTTTTCTATTGTCTGCCTCAATTCTTCGTAACTGTAATAAACATTACCATAATACATTTCCTGCTTCATGATTCCGAAGAAGTTTTCCATTACAGCATTATCGTGGCAGTTGCCTTTTCTGGACATGCTTTGGAAGATTTTATTGTCCTTAAGTGCGCGGACATAGGTTTTCATCTGGTAAGCCCAGCCCTGGTCTGAATGAAATGTGCGTCGGTATTTACAATCGTTTGTTTTTTCCATAGCTTCACTCAGTGCTTTCATTATGTTTTGCGCAGATTGGCGTTGTGAGATACCATAACTTATGATTTCGCTATTACACAAATCCATAAATGGGTCTAAGTAAAGCTTCTTAATAATCATTCGGCCTTTGTCATCTATTTCGTAATATTTAAATTCTGAAGTGTCAGTCGTAATCTTCTGATGCGGAATCTGAGTTTGAAAACGTCTGTGTATTCTGTTGGGTGCAAGCTTTCCGACCTTGCCCTTATAAGAACTGTACTTACGACTTTTTCTGGTAAATGAAGTAACCTGGAGATTCAATTTCTGCATAATGCGTTGGACACATTTCTTGTTTACAACATGTCCTTGATTCCTTAGTTCACCATACATCCGTCGGTACCCAAAGTCTTTATGCACCTTGCGTATTTCAAGAATCTTTTCCTCTAATTCCTGATTCGGATTCCCCCTGTCAAATCGATTTTGCCAATACATATATGTGGACTTTGGGAATCCTGTGAATGAGAGAATATCCTTTAGTTTGAAGTCTCCTCGGAGGCTGTGGATGACTCTTGCCGTTCCCTCAGACGAGCTTCGTCCTCTAAACGCAACCTCCTCAATTCTTTTAAATACGCATTCTCTATTCTTAGTTTTAGATTTTCATCTTCTAGCTGCTTTAGGTATTCTGAATTCTCATTTTTACAATTATTATTTGGTTTCGACATTTTTGTACGCTTACCCTTTCGTTTCGCTCGCAATGCATCAGGACCAGCAATTCGAAAGTCGTTCACCCACTTACTAATTAGTGGTGGATTGTTCATGCCCATGCTCAAAGCTAGCTCCTGATATGAGACTTCCGTTGTTAAATACAATTCTACAACATGAAGCTTAAATTCGAAAGAGAAAGTTTTGTTTTTTCGGGATCTCATTAATCCTTCCGAGCCAAACTCTCTATAAGCGTTAACCCACTTTCTTATTTGTGACTCATCTTTCACCCCGTACTCATGGGCTAAAAACACATAGCCTCCTTCACCATTCAAATACGCCTGTACCACTTTTTCTTTAAGTTCAAAACTATACTTTGCCATAAAAACACTGACCCCCATTTGTTAGATTTTTAGGTCTAACTTTTGGGGGTCAGCTCATTGTCCAAGCAATGGGCGGTTTTTCTTATACGATACTAATCTGAGTGGTTAATTAGCCAAGCTCAGAAAAATACTTGATTGTGCGAACCATCTGGCTGGTGTAGCTGTTCTCGTTATCATACCAAGAAACAACCTGAACCTGATAGTTGTTATCATCAAGCTTAGCAACCATGGTCTGGGTGCTATCAAACAAAGAACCGTAGTTGCTGCCGATGATATCGGAAGAAACGATAGGATCAACGTTGTAGCCATAAGACTCGGAAGCCATTGCCTTCATAGCGTTGTTGATGGAATCAACAGTTACGTCGGTGCCCTTAACAACTGCGATCAGGATGGTGGTAGAGCCGGTGCATACGGGTACGCGCTGTGCGGAGCCGATTAGCTTGCCGTTGAGCTCAGGGATAACAAGACCGATTGCCTTTGCAGCACCGGTGCTGTTAGGAACGATGTTCTGTGCGCCAGCACGAGCACGACGAAGGTCGCCGCCACGGTGAGGGCCGTCAAGAATCATCTGATCGCCGGTATAAGCATGAACAGTGGTCATGATACCGCTCACGATGGGATATAGGTCGTTAAGACCCTTCGCCATAGGAGCCAAGCAGTTGGTGGTGCAGGATGCAGCAGAAACGATGGTATCTTCTTTGGTGAGGATATCTTCGTTAACAGAGAATACAACGGTGGGCAGATCAGTGCCGGCGGGAGCAGAAATAACAACTTTCTTAGCGCCTGCATCGATATGAGCCTGAGACTTTGCCTTGCTGGTGTAGAAGCCTGTGCATTCCAAAACTACGTCTACGCCAAGCTCGCCCCAGGGAAGATCCTGTGCCTTAGGTGAAGCATAGATGGTGATTTCTTCGCCGTTAACTGTGATGGAGCCGGGCTCCTTAACAGTCTTTCCATCTTCCGCCAAAACAGCCTCTTTATAAGAGACGGTGTCCTTGTATGCGTAGTTGCCCTGCGCAGTATCATACTTGAGCAAGTGAGCAAGCATTTTGGGGCTGGTGAGGTCATTGATAGCTACGATATCGTATCCTTCTGTGCCAAACATCTGACGGAAAGCCAGACGACCAATGCGGCCAAAGCCATTAATAGCAACTTTTACCATTTTTGTGGTACCTCCTAAAATTCTTTACTTCCAAATTCTATTTTACCAAACATCACCCATGTTTGGCAAGAGCAAACCGAGAATCTTTGTGAAATTTTTTGCAATAATTATCTTTTTTGCGTTTTTCGGTATCAAAATACGCCATTTTAGTGTATTTGGTGCCATTTACTTCCTCTGGCTGCACGGACAAACGCATTTGCAGGGAGAGCCTATCACGCTGTCGAATGGATTAATCACTACCAACAAAGGATGTGCACGATGAAACTTTCCGTCTTAGCAACGAAACTTGAGCCCATGCTCCGCATCATGCAATGCCCCGTCTGCGCTTCGCCCTTCCTCTGCGATGGACAAAGCCTCAGATGCACACAGAACCATTGTTTTGATCTATCGGCCAAGGGCTATGTAAACCTTGCACCAAGTCACGTGCAGTCCAAAGAAAAATATGACCAAGCGCTTTTTGAAAGCCGCAGGCAGGTTTTTGAAGATGGTTTTTATACGCCTGTAGTTAGCTGCATCCATAGTATGCTTCAAAACCGCTTTGCAGATCAATCCTTTTCGCTTCTGGATGTAGGCTGCGGGGAGGGCTACTATGCCCGCGAACTTTCCAAGCAGCTGCCAAATACGAAAATTCTCGGCGTTGATCTGAGCCGCGATGCCATCATGGCCGCAGCACGCACTGCAAGCACAGCGAACTTTCTCGTTGCCAACCTCAAGCAACTGCCGATTGCCAGCAGCAGCATTGACCTTGTTTTGGATGTGCTCACGCCTGCCGATTACACGGAATTTAGGCGAGTGCTCAGTCCAGATGGCGAACTGATCAAGGTCGTCCCCGGAAACGAGTATCTCAAAGAAGTGAGAGAGGCTGTATCGGGACATCTTCGTAATGATAGCTATGATAATTCGCAGGTCGTCTCTCATTTGGAGGCGCAGATGCAAATCATAGAGCGCAAGGTCATTCATCATACCATGCCATTAAGCCCTGTGCAGGCAAAGCATTTCCTGAAAATGACCCCTATGACATTCTCTATTTCTGATGAGGAACTCGCATTGCACAGCCCTGCTGCCATCACCATCCATATGGAAGTTCTTCGCTGCCGCGCCAAGAGCTAAACGATCAGTCCAGCTTTTGAATCGGCTGACGAATCACGGTTTTAAGCCTTGATGGGTTCGTTTTTCTAGGGTCGCCCAAATAAATTTCATGATGCAGCCTTTCGCCGCCTATACTGAGCCCATATCCTTGCGCCGTCGCATAGGCCTCCATACTCTCAATCGTACTTGCCTCCGCGTCGTATGGACCAATATGCATGCATTGCACGCAAAGTCCTTCACGGTAGGTGAAGAACTCTGCTGCTGACATGTCCTTCTTTTTCTTTGTTTCTGCCTGCGTCCGCGCCCACTCAAATACATCCATCGTAACAAATTCAGGCAATCTGATCATCGAGCGCCAACGCAGGTCACCCTTTCGCGTTAGGTCAAGCGCTTGTGAGCCATCTTGCCACCACAGTCCCTCAAGCGGCGGCACTACATACGCAAAGAATCCTTCGATCTTATGCTCGCCCATGTAGCTCATTTTGATCGTGTACGCAAGCGAGTGCAGCACGTTCATCGCAGTCTGGTATTCGCCGTCCGCCGCGTTGGGATCGCCTTTGCCCACAACTGAAACAAAGTTCATCGGCGGAATGTCAATCACCTCTGGCTTGCTTTTCGGAAGATAAAAATGCTTGTATTCCTTTTTATAATCAAATGCCATATGCTATGACCTCCCTTATCCAGAATTGAAAGCGACGCTGCCACATATGCCATGTGACTGCGTCGCTTTGATTTGCGTTATTTCTTTTTGGAAAAATCAGAAGTTTCATTTTCAATCATCTTCTTATATTTGTCGACCATTGCGAGGAAGTTTGCACGATATTCAGTTGCTGCTGTTTTCATTGTACCCAACTGCTTATCAAGGGCAGACTTTTCTTCTTGTGCGTCGTCAACGATCTTGCTAGCTTGATCCTCTGCTTCTTTAACAATTTCATCCGCGCGACGCTGCGCATTTTGAACCGCTTCGTCAGCCAGCTTCTGTGCACTGAGCAAAATGCCTTCCAGAGTTTCACTGGTCTTTGCAACAGGCGCAGCCGTTTGAACGACTTCTGTCTTCTGAGGAGCAGCAACTCTTGCTTCCTTAGCCGCTTCTGCTGCAAGCTGAGCTTGCTTCAGGTCTGCTGTAAGGGTCTGCATGCGCTCCTGCATATTGATCATCTCGTCACAGATTTCATCCAAAAACTGGTCTACGTCATTGCGGTCATATCCACCGCCTTTAAGAGCAAACTCTTTGTCGTAGATATTATCAATCGTCAATCCCATAGTCCCACTTCCTCTCATGTTTATTCATGTATTGCTATAATTAACGACCCCGACGCTCACCGTAACGCATCAGTTTCAGCGGGGTTCTACCCTTTTTTGTCGGCGCACCGATTTCTGTCAATACCAGTCTTCCATAGCCTCGCGCTGAAATGGTATCTCCAAGTGCTACCTTTGCATCCGTTTTCTCGGTTGGTATATGGCGAAGCTTGACTTGACCAGACGAAATCAATGCAGACGCCTTTGATCTGGACATGCCAAATCCGCCCGCCACTACCCCGTCCAGCCGTAAGCTTAGAACCGTGTCCCTGACCTCTGTTCCTTCGGGCGACTCAAGTGCCGCTGTTTCCTGCATGGCCTCAACTTGCAGCTTAACCCTGCCTGCGCTTAGGAGCGACTGCGCGATATGATCGCCCATGTTACGCTCCGCAAAGAGATAACCGCAATCATCCTGCATCACAATATCGCCCACGCATAGCCGCTTAATGCTAAGCCCCATCACGCTTCCCAAAACATCTCGATGTGCCGGAGCACTTTGATGCGGCCAAGTAAGCTTAAGGGAAACCAATGGAAAGGAAACCTCGTCATCCTCGTCTGCGCAAAAGCATGCGATTTTGCGTTCCGCGTCTTCATAGCCGCCGCTAAATAGCACAGTCACGCCATTTTTCCTAGCAGCTATTGATGCAAGGTCTGCCTCAGGCGGCGATAGAAATCCCGTGTAAAACGTGAGCCCTGTATCGCTTGAGCGCTTTGCCAATTCCGCAAGCCGCCTTGCAGCTTGTGCAATGTTTTCCTCGCCGCGCATTAGAATATCCTTCGCAGCAACTGCAGTAGCCAAATCAAGACATCCATGACAACCCAAACCAAAAGCGGCGAAAAATCCACTCCAAAGTTTCGAATTTTGGGAAACACTCGATAAATCAAACCCCGAAAAGGTGCTAGAATCGGCTCGACATATTCTGCTGCCATTCTAAAGAACTTGTTTTGGGGCATGAATATTGACAATACGCAATAAATCAGCAGTATGAAACTAGCTAACCGCAAAACAGAAATAGCAACGCCGATCAAAAAAGAAATCATATCTCGCACCTCATTTCATCAAAAGTCACATCATTAGTATCTAGCAGCCGTCTCGCCGCTCGCAACAGGATTGCCTGCCATCATGTTTCTAAATGCGCTCTGATCAGGCTGCTGCATATCATGCACTTCTTGGAAGCGCGTGGTAGGCGAACCAGAGGAGAAGCTAGAGCCAGCGTTTTGCTGAGCGTATCGCTGCTGCTCGTAGTTCATTTGTTCCTGCGCTTGGTAGCGTTGCTGCTGCCTGGTAAAATGCTGCTGTTCCTGCGCGGGCTCCATGTCCTGCTGACCTTGATAGTTCTGATAGCTTTGCTGCTGCCTTGCATAGCTGCGGGCATCAGGCGTACTGTTCATCCTAGTCATGGTAGGATCCATGATGACCTGTACAGCAGGCGATGAAATCAGATAGATACCATGCTGAGAGATTTTATTCAGCGTACAGCCCAGTGTATAGGCCGCACCGCTCAGAATATCCACGCAGCGCTGGCGCTCATTATCACTAGCGATAAACTCCATGTTTAAAAACACGGAGGCATTTGACTTGATATGGGTAATGACATTCTTACATTCATTGCGTCCACGCAGCAAAATGACATATTCCACATGTGAATAGGTCGTGCCCTCAGACTGCTGAGTTCCCGGAAAGGGTACCACATTGCTCGTGGGAGCCTGATACTCACGCTGCACATAGCCCTGCTGAGGTGCTTGCTGGGGAATCATCTGAGATTGGGTTTGCTGCTGTGAATTCATTTGAGGCATCTGCACGGCGTTCATCTGCTGGGTATTCATCGCCATGTTCTGCTGCTGGTCTATTTTCTGGCGGCGCATCTGCTCATCGCGCGCGTGGTCTTCCTTGCTCTGGTAGCGAACACGACCATCATAATCGTCAGCACCCGTACCAAAATAACCCGAAGAAGACAACTGCTGTGATGTTTCCGCGTTTTCATCATAGCCTTCGCTTTCCTGCGTTCCATAATGAGAATAACCTTGCGCAGCCTCTTGGCCCTGCGAGAAGCCACCTTGTCCACTTACAGCATGGTTTGATTTCTCAGTCAACCATGACATAACACTCTGAAAGATTCCCAATAGACGAACCTCCTACGTTTATCGGTCAGCGATACAGCGCTGTTCCGATGCGCACAATCGTTGCGCCTTCCTGTGCGGCGATTGCATAATCATTAGACATACCCATTGAGAGTTCGCGCATCTCAACTCCATCCACCGCTTCGTCGCGGAGATGATCAAAAAGCGTGCGCATTGCGCCAAAGAAAGTTCGTAGTTCTTCCTCGGATGCATTGATGGGCATCATACTCATGAGTCCTTCTACCTTCAGTCCCGGATATTGATGCATTTGCTGCAGGAAAGGTAGTACTTCCTGTGCTGTCATCCCGCTCTTTTGCGGTTCATGCGCGATATTTACCTGCACTAATGCAGGAACGACCACGCCTATATCTCGTGCACGTTTATCAATCTCTTGTGCAAGTGGTATTCTGTCAAGTGTATGAATCATACATACCTTATCTATTATATATTTAACTTTGTTGGTTTGCAACCTTCCGATCCAATGAATTCTAAATTCAGGCGCGATTTCTGTCAATTTCGGAAGTGCCACCTGCACACGGTTTTCAGCGATATCTAGGATATCCAAGGCTTTGAACTGATTGATCACAGTGGGGGCAACCGTCTTGGTCACTGCAAGAAGTTTTGCAGGAGCACAATTCCCATAACGATTTTTGGTTAATTCTGACAAAACGTTCGACACATTTTTTGCAAGGCGATTCTGGTCAATCACCTGCAAAAGCTGAGGTTGCTGCCCTTCCCGAGGCATGTCCTGCGTAGGATCGGTCATTTTTCTACACCACACTTCATTATTTAAACAGCCTGACCGTCTGTCCGGCCGTCAAAATACCCATTTGAATTGCTGAAATATAAGCTGTATTGCCTTCTTGTCTCAGCACATTGATCGGAACAAAGAGCTGCTGTCCCCCATCGATGATGACAATGCCCTGCGTATCGTTTTGCATATACAGCGCGCTCACAGGCACAGTCATGCAGTCAGCATAGTCGCCGAGCTGCGCTTGGCATGTGCGCATGTACAGCACATCCATCGCATCGCCAATGACCGCCAGGCGAACCAGAAGTTCACCGCCCGAGCGCGTAAAGGACAGTACCTGCGCATTGACCACAGTATTGGAGAACTGTTCCAGCACAAGCTTGTACTGCGTGCCTTCAATAGGATTCCAAGTATTGTCCTTAATAAGCATGAGCACGGCATAGTTGTTTTGCTTGACGAGCCGATAAAGATCCGTACGTCCGCGCGCTGCGGTTGTGGTTTCTGGTTTCTCACCGTTGATCATCGCGCGCACCTGAGAAGGCGTATACTGTTCAAAATCGCTGGGTGTTAGTGCGACCTCAAATCCGTCTGTGTAGAAACTGACAACGCGTTCCTCCGTTGCCCACTTAGGCTTAATCCAGCTCTCAATGCGCTTTAGCTGCGTTGTTTCATCGCTGAAGAGTCTATTGAGCGGCATGTCGCTTGAATACTTGCTTTGGAAATAGTCCTGCAATTGGGTAATGGCAGTCTCAAGGATAATCTCTTGATTGATCAAATTACCCCTTGCGCCCTGCACCAGACTCCTCACTTCAAGGCCGCGCTCCGTCACTTCGTTTTCAAGACGCAACATTTTCTGATCCGTGCTTGTTTCCGCCTTTAGAAGCGTGCGTTGATAGTTCTTAATCTGATCGCGATAATCCTGAAGCGAGGTCATTTCCTTGGTGCTATATCCCGTTGAATAAACCCTGCATATTTCATTGCCGCGATAAACGATGCTGCCTTCTTGCGCGATATAGTCGATGCTCTGTACGCCCTCTTCGCTATATGAGACTTCGTTTCGTACGATCAATGCGTCGCCCGTATACGTTGTGCCAAGAACGCCCATTTCAATCTGGGCAGTTGCTTGAGTAGGCGTGGACATATTGCTTAGGAAAAACCACAATCCGGCGCCTGCCACCGCAAGCACCAGCAGCACCTTCCAAATACCGCCTCCGCCGCCTTGACCTTTTTGCCTTTTCTGCCTTGGTGCACGCCGTTTTTTTTGAGACTGCGGCACATTAGGCAAAGGCTGCATGTTGGGCATGGGCGGGGCTTGCTGCATCATCGCCTCAAATTGCATTTGCTGCACCTGCTCGGGCGTCAACTGCTGGGGCATGGCAGGCTGCTGATTTTGATACCACAGCTGCTGTACCTGCTGCATTTGCTCGGGTGTCATTTGCTGCAACGGAACGTTTTGCTGATTTTGCGTCTGCTGGGGCGGCATCATCCCTTGCTGCTGCATTTGCTGTAGTTGCTGCAATTGCTCAGGCGTATATGTGCCTTGACCGTTATTTTGTTGCCAATCGTTGGGTTGCATCTTATCACTCCCTTATGCCCAATCCCGCATCCTCAAGAGCGGCCGCTTACCTCAATGGTTCGAAGCCTACTCAAAATTCTGCGTTCCATTCTGGATACCTGCATCTGCGAAACGCCAAGGTTTTTCGCTGTTTCGCGCTGACCAAGACCATCCCGATAGCGAAGCATTAAAAGTTCACGCTCCACATCGTTTACCTTGGACAAAATCCAGTTCATCCATTCACTCTGTTCGAGCTTGTCAAAGCCCTCATCTTCTCCGCCAAGCAAGCTTTCAAGCTGCGCTTGGCCATCCTCGCCCTGCGGCGCATCAAGGGAGACCGTGTCGCTCTGCGCACGAATATTCAGCAGCATCAATAGCTTGTCCGGGGTGATATTCATCCGCTGTGCTAACTCTGCAGCTGTTGGTGTACGCAAATGCTCACTTTCAAATTTTTCTTGTTCGCGAGTCATTTGGTATAATTTCTGTCTGGAATCTCGGGGCATGCGAATCACGCTTCCCTTATCCCGTAAATAGTTGCGAAGATCTCCTGAGATGGTTGGCACCGCATAGGTCACAAAGCGATAACCACGATTGGGCTCATACCGCTCAAGTGCCTTTAGCAATGCGATCCCCGCAACCTGCTCTAAATCCTCAATTTCTACGCCTCGCCCGATAAATTTTCGTGCTACCACTTTTGCAAACGGTAAATAGCCTTCAAACAGCTTGTCCCTCAGCGCTGCATCTCGGGTGACGGCGTATTGTTCCAGCAAGGGAATCAATCGCTCATCATTCATCGCAGCCTCCGATTATACAGGCATGGAGCACTCAATGCTATACACACCATTTTCATCTGAATGTAAATGCACCACAGGCATTAGCGTTTCCAAAACGCCGCGTGTGATATCAAGGTTTTGGTCTTGATAGGCATCAAAAGGCAACCGTTGTTTTGAAGTGAAGGTCAAATGCAGACGATTTCCCACCGTCTGTGCATTCAAAGAAATGCTTGTGGGCTTATGCGGTTGATGAATCAAGCAGTCGCAGCATTCCTCCGTCACCGTGCGCAAATCTCCAATTTGGTCAACATCCAACCCTGCAAGCAAACCCACACCGCTCATTGCGATACACGCAACCAGTGCATACCTTGCTTTTGCAGGAATCTCTAGGGAAACTGTACCCGCATGGTCTAGATCGTTCATCAAGCCGTACCTCCACGCTTAAATCATTGAAGATCGCCTTTTATTGTAACACATCTGTAATCAACTTAGCAAGAAGAAGTCTTTGATTCATGGTAAGTTCTTCATCATTATTCTCATTTCGCCTCATTTTTACCAGTTTTTTGTGCGATGGATTGCTTTACATCACTTCTGAAGGTCGTTTCTTTCTTGACCATCCCGTAAACAAACCGAAACAAATGTAAAGATGACACAATTACCTTGCCCAAATGACACTCACTGTACACATTAATGGAGCCAATTCATATAGTAATCCCCTCAGCAATGCTGAAGGGATCAGGATCACCTACTTTGCTTTGGCATATAGAGCATGGCGCATATAGTAGGATAAGCTATGCAAATGATAAAGTGGAAGAAACGAGAATCATGCCCGCACAATAGGAGCATCGTGGCCAGTGCATACAGAAGGGTTGGTATCGCGAGCGTTAACACCTTCACGCCGCCGCGGTAGAGCGACCAAAGGGTGGCCAGCAGAAGAATCATCAGTGCAACGCCGAAGTTATCAAACAAATACCTAAGGGGCAATACGCCCATCGGTGCATCCAGCACTTTGGTTATCGCACTGCCAATGGTATTTCGAATGCCGCTTCCCGCATACACATCCGCAAGGTCGCCTGAATTTCGCACGGATTCACTTGCGCGTCCTTCTTCCTTTATACTCCAAACAAGTCCCGTTACTTCATTAATAGTAGTAAATGTGAGACGCGGATTACCTACGGCAGTATTGATCGTCATGCGAAGAATTCGATCCATTGGTGTTGCCGCGATCAATTCGCGGTCATATGTGAACTTGATGGAGTTGTAATTGTTCAGCTGATACTGATCCTGCCATTCTTGATTTGTTGCAAGCGTGCCAAGAAATTCATTCGTTTCCACGTCAAGCGTTTCGGGACTGCTCTTCTTTGCATTCGCCATGATCGTCATGGGGATACCGATGCTCTCCTCGGTGAAGTTGCTCGGATATACCACGTCAAGCGCGCCATACAGCGGTCCTTGCACAAGGCCAAGGCAAAGGATCAGCAAGGCGGCTGACGCTAGCACATTGCGCCATTGCTTCTCATATGAGAATCCCACAAATACCAGAAGCGGCATCGTGAAAATAAAGCCATTATGGCGAACCAATGTCACAAAGGCGAGCACAGCACCAAAGAGCAGTGCATTTCGGATTTTGCCAAGCCATTCGCCCTGCGTAAAGAGCATATTGATTGCGTAAGCCGTAAGCAGCAGCACCCCGATGCTCATGGCAGAATCCTTGCCAAGGTACATCAGCGTGTTTTTGACCGCCGCCGAATTGACCACCAGCAATTGCACCACAAGCGCCAGCCAAACTGGGACACCTCGCTTTGAAAGCGTCATGGTCAAGTAACCCATCGCAAGCGAGAACGCAAGAATCTGCACTACAAGCACAAATGAATAGCTGCATGAAATCCTTGACACGAGCCATACAAGCAGCGTGTGAAAGACAGGGTGCCAATTGTTGTACTCGCCCGAGAGCATCTGCCGCCACTGGTTTGAAATATCATAGCTCACGCCGCCGGGATAGCAAGCCAGAAACGCACTGCCAAGAACGAAAAGCGATAACACCGTACTCAGCAAAAACACCTTCCAAAGGTGCTTGTTTTGTATCGTTCCCTCCCTAAGCCCCTGTTTGCCAAATCGCTGGCATGCCCACAGCAGCAATCCGTATACCGCTATAGCGATCAGAAGAAAGCAAACAAGCGAGGCAGCTGACTGCGCCCCGCTTACTAGGAATGAACCGTTTGAAAAATAAACAACATAGGAAATATAAAGAGATAAGCAAACCGCGCAAAACTGAAACCAGAAGCGATGAGCGCGGCTCTGCCACGCGGCATTCGTCCAAAAGTTCTGATACCCCGCACGCATCTTACCAATCATTTGTATCCTCCTGCCATAGCCTTCATCCGTCAGTTCACAAATTCTTGATAGATCGCATCAATGGCGAAGCGGAAGTCCTTGGTATCCACGCCAACCAAAATACTCAGCTCGCTGCTGCCCTGATCGATCATTCGAACGTTCACTTGCTTTTTGCTCAGCGCAGAAAACAACCTCGAAGCTGTACCTGGATTTTGAACCATGCCGCGACCAACTGTCGCAATAATGCCCATATCATCATGAATGGTCAATGTATCGGGAGAGGTCATTTCCATAATACGCGAAACAACCTGTTCCTTCACGGGTTCTAGCTCGGCGGATGATAGCACGACACACATCGTATCAATACCCGTGGGCAAATGCTCAAAGGAAAGACCGCATTCTTCAATCGCCTGAAGCACCTTCCTGCCAAAGCCGCGCTCGCTGTTCATCATCGCTTTTTCAACTGAAACAACGCTAAAGCCCAGCTTACCTGCAATGCCCGTGATGACGTAGGGGTTTTTTTCTTCCACTGCGCCATGGGAGATCATCGTTCCGCGCTCTTGGGGATCATTGGTGTTGCGAATATTCGTTGGGATACCCGCGCGATGAACTGGAAAGACGCTATCCTCATGCAGCACCGTAGCGCCCATGTAGGACAGCTCACGGAGCTCACGATAGGTAATATTGCGAATGCTCTTCGCCTCTGGCACAATACGAGGATCTGCCATAAGGAAACCGCTCACATCCGTCCAGTTCTCATACATATCCGCATAGGCCGCACGTGCAACGATGGCGCCCGTGACATCGCTTCCGCCGCGAGAGAACGTATGAATCTGGTTATCTGCACCCGTGCCATAAAAGCCCGGGATCACTGCTTTTTCAGTACTTGAAAGTTTTTGAGCAAGCACGGTGTTTGTGCGTTCGCTATCTAAGCTTCCATCTGCCGCAAAGAAAATATAATCTTTGGGGTCAACAAATTCAAAACCCAAATAATCCGCAAGCAGCACGCCATTAAGATACTCACCGCGGCTTGCGCAGTAATCCTCTGTGGTTCCTGCTTCAATCTCTGCTTGGATTTTATCCAAGTATTTTTCAATATCCACCTTGACTGAAAGGTCCTCAGCAATTTGCACAAAGCGCTTGCGAATCAAGGAAAAAGCCTGCATGTAATCCTGACCATCCCGTTTTAAACGATAAGAGCGATATAATAAATCTGTCACCTTTTCGTCATCGGCGAAACGGCGACCCGGTGCACTGGGCACCACATAACAACGGCGTTGATCCATTTCCAGAATCTTGCGGACTTTCCGAAACTGGCCTGCATCACAAAGTGAGCTGCCGCCGAACTTCGCTACGATTCTTCCCATTGTCAAACCCTCCCAACCACGCAAAGTATCAAAATCCTTGCGAAGCTATATTCTATCCGAAAATAGTAGGTAAAGTCAATCCCTACCCATGTTTTGAGTGTGTTCTGAAAAAATTAAAACCATCCCTATTGCCTACTTTGCTCTGGCAGGGGATGGTTTATTCTATGCAGGCAACACGGGTACGTGTTACCTTTGTACCTGTTCAAAATACTCATCTCGCAATATGCTCAAAAAACCCACATCGCAATACTTGCCATCGCTATAAAATGCATGACGCTTCACGCCTTCTAAAAAGAAGCCTGCTTTGCGGTAGCATCCAAGCGCTGCGGTGTTTTCCATATGCACCTCAAGCTCAAGCCTTTCAAGCCCGAGGGTCACAAATGCAAACTGCTGAAGTAAACAGAGTGACTCTTGCCCGATTCCGCGTCCGCGCTCGCTCGAGTCGCCGATGACCATACCGATTTCGCCGCAGCGCAAGCGCCAATCCACACGATACATATCAAGCTGACCGATATAGTGTTCATCTTGAATGTCGGCGATTACGAAATTATAGCCATTGTGACTGCTTTGGAGCTGGCGATTGAGAAACTCCTGCGTATCAATCATCGTTTGTGGTGCCCAATATCGAGTCGATAAATAACGCGTGGTTGGGGCGTCATTCACCCACTCGCGTATGGGACCGATATCCTCAGCCTTATACTCTCGGAGCATGATACGTTGACCTAAAATTCTAGGCATGTTATTACTCCTCGTCTTCGCCTTCAAAGTCAAGTGCTTCTAGCTCAAGCACCGCTGCTTCGTCCTCTTCTTCCATCGCAGCCATGCACTTGTCAAATACTGCATTGAACTCTACTTCGTTATCGATTGAGGCGTAAACATCCTCGCCGCTCTCTTCATCACGGACAATCTTGAGAATAATCGCTTCGCCCTCTTGGCAATCTTCCGTATCTTCAGTTGCCTCAAGCACAATATAATAGCTGCCATCATGCTCGATTGTCATCAAATGATCAAAGTTAACGTCTTTTCCGTTTTCATCCTGTAGCTGTACCATATTGCTTAGTTCTTCCATTTGAAACTCTCCTTCGCATGCATCCGTCATCTTTGACCCGATGCAAGCCATTGTTCTAAAATCACTGTTGCCGCCAGCTTGTCCACATGGAGCTTGCGATCCTCGCGCCGTACACTTCCGGATATAAGAATGCTCTCGGCTGTGATGGTCGTCATGCGCTCGTCTTGGTAGTATACCCTAAGTCCCGCATTTTCTAACACCTTGCCAAAAGCCATTGCTTTTTCTGCCTGCATACCGCGAGTGCCGTCCATGTTCAAAGGTAACCCAAGCAAAACTCTATCAGTGCTAAAGCGTTTACTGAGCTCTAGCACATACTTGCAGTCGGGCGTGTAGCCCACGCGCTTATATACTTCCAGCGGCTGCGCAATGGTTGCGGTAGGATCACTCACTGCTACCCCAACTCGTACATCGCCTACATCAAGCGCAATAATCCGTCCATTTTGCTCACCCATTAGCTGTCTAGTCCGCGCAAGTAAACTCGCACGAGCTCCTCAATTATTTCGTCCCGCTCCACGCGGCAAATCATGCTCCGTGCCTGACCATAGCTGGTGATATAGGTTGGGTCACCGGACATGAGGTATCCGACTAACTGAGTTACCGGATCGTAGCCTTTTGCTTGCAATGCCCGATATACGTGCGTAATGATCGCACTGGCATCTCTCGCGCCCTCTACAATCGGCGTGAATTTTGTAGTTCCATTCATATCTGCCACAATTGCGTCCCCCCTTGAGGTGATACATTCATTATTATACACCAATCAAATCACTTTGAAAAGGCTTTATTCCTTTACAAAGTTAAAATCTGGTTAGAATTAACAATCCCCTCATATTTGAGATCGATTGAGATTTACCACGCGTAACGCCGCCCGAGCACATAGCCGCAAGGGCACTGACAGCAGTATGCCGCCGATTCCACTGATCGCACCGCCCACCATCACGCATAGCAAAACCACGACCGGATGAAGGCTTGTCGCTTCGCTCATGAGCTGCGGAGCGAGCATGCCGCCCTCCAGTTGTTGTACCAGCAGCACAACGCCCATCGCCCAAAGCGTTCTTGACAGCCCCTCATGGAGCGAGAACAGCAATACCATTGCGCCGCCTAAAAAGGGTCCTACATAAGGGATGAGTTCGAGCACACCCATCAAAAGCCCCAATAGGAGCCATGCAGGAATGCCGCAAAACAGCAAGCCGACCGCTGTTAGTCCCCCTACAACGGCTGATACCATCAGTTGCCCCCGCAGATAGCCCGCCGTTTCGCGCTTCATCTCCCGCAGCATCTTCACCGTCATGCTGCGCTTTCCCATCGGAACAAGCATTAGCAGCCATTCCCCTATGCGCTTTCTGTCCCGCAAAAAATAGAAGGCAAATACAGGCGCGAGAAGCCATTTGCTCATGCTCGCAGCTGCCGAGCTCACCCACGACACTGCCGCAGGCGCTGCTCCTGAGAGCAGCTCCTGCCCCTTTTGCAGCACAGATGAGCGCGTCCCTTCATCTAATGGAATGCCGTTATCAACAAGCCACTTTTGTGCCAGCGCTGCCCATTCATCAATTTTCGCATAGACTGATGGAAGCATACCAATGAGTTGTTTCCCCTGCTGCGCAATCGGAGGAATCAGCACCAGTACCATCAGCACAAGCAGCACAGTAAGGCTTGTCATGGCAAGAGACGCCGAAAGCCCGGTGGATAATTTCTTTTCAAAGCGCTTCATGATCGGTAATGCAGTCATCGCAACCAGCATACCAATAAATAGCTGCGTAATTGCTTGCCAGAGAATATCATATGCAAAAATGATCACAGCGATCCCAACGACCATCGCCAAAATCTGATAATGCAGTTTTGACATTCCTTTCTCTTTTTGCTGCATGCCAATCCTCCTTTCTGCAAAAGCTGTTTACGGCTCTTTCATTTACACACAAAAAGCGGAGATGCTTTTCCTGCCCAGCATCCCCGCATACCATTACCACATCTTCGTCATCTTACCCAGCTTATCAAACTGCCTCAGTGCCTGTTTTCTCATTTTCTGATTGCCGGGCATCATCATAGCACTCGCGCCCACCGCAAATCCAATCGCTCCTGCTACAGTTGTTTTGATAATATTCATTCTTCATCCTCCTCCCCGAGTGTCCGTTCGAGTTCCGCCCAAGAAACGAGTTTTGGGATTACCACGCCGCCTCGCCTACCTTCTGTTTCGCACACGCGAAAGTCTGCCGCATAGGATTTTCGCCCCATCAGACTGTAAAACGGTCCTCCACTGATTTCAAGTGCAACCAGTTTAAGCGTAGCTCCATCAAATACAGCGTCCGTTACTTCCCCAACACATTCACCCGTTGTCAGATAAGCGCGAGATAACGCACATTCTTTCCCATCAGGCATGTGTCCGGGTTTTTGGGTAATGAGCACACATTGCTCACCAACCATCGCAATCGTGCTTGGCGGCAACCATTTCGCCGCACCTAGTCCACGCCTTACCACGACACCGCCAAGTCTCTTTGCACTCGCATTTGGCACAGCTCGTTCCACATACCCCATCTGGCGATCCTGCCATATCACGGGCAGTCCAACCATTTTTTGAAGGCTTGTCAGCATTGTCTCGCCCTCCCTCATCATCGGCGTATCGCTATCTTGCCCCGTTGTCTTCTCGTCTGTGCAAACAATGCTTTCCAAAAACGGAAATCAACGATGTAGATCGCATTTTATGCATACATTGCAGCTCCAAATTCTTACAGTTCATTCTTCCATTTTCTTTGTATTTACTGGATTTTCTCGAATTCAGCTGCTAAATTTCGCCATACTTTTACATTGATATTCCTTTATTTCCATATATTGTGTTGCTTGTTGGCAAAAATATCGCATGGGATCGTCCTATCCGTTCGTCTGATGGTTGAACGGCAAAGGGTACTCCCCTTGCCACAAAAAAAGGAGGTATCCCCTTATGCAAAAGACCCATCTATACAAAAGATGCCTCCGGGCATTGGTCCTCGTGCTGGTTTTAATGCTCCCCTTGGTATCCATTGCATCCGCTGAAACCCTTATGGTTATCAAAGGCGGTTCTTTGAACCTTCGCCAAGAAGCATCATTGGACAGCAAATCACTCGGTCAGTATCCCAGCGGCACATGGGTTACCGTCGTAGAAGGCGGAGACACATGGAGCAAAGTAAAGGTTAACGGCAATAGCGGCTACATGATGAGCAAGTATTTGTCTGATGGCAGCAGTTCCGATACCCTTTATGTTCGCACCAACAGCACCAAGGGTCTGAACCTACGCACCCAGCCTTCCTTGACAGGCGACATCATGGGCAGCTTCAAGACCGGCACCGCTGTTAGCGATATCACACGCGGCAACGGCTGGCACAAGGTTCAGGTAGGCGGCATGACAGGCTATATGTCTTCAAGCTTCCTAAGCGGCAGCGCAAGCGGCGGCGGCGGTGGCAACGGCGGCGGAAACACTGGCTCTTCCAAGCAGGGCACAGTTAACAACCCCGGTGCAAACCAAGTGCTTCTTCTTCGCGAAAAGGCCAGCACTGACGCTCGTGTTCTTGGCTACTTCAAGAATGGTACCACTGTGAAGATTACCGGCGAAAGCGGCAACTTCTACAAGGTTACCGTTGGCGGCATGAACGGCTACATGATGAAGAAATACATCAAGGTTGGCTCTTCTTCTACCGGCGGCGGCTCCAGCACCCTTCCCGAAGCTCCCTTCACTGCTAAGCTCGTTAACCCTAACGGCAACGGCATTGTAAACTTCCGCAAGGGCGCAGGCCTAAACAGCTCCATCATCAAAGCATACCCCGTTGGCACGGAAATCACCGTGACCAAAACCGGCGATGTTTGGTGCAAAGCAACTATTGACGGCGTAGAAGGCTATGTAAGCCGCTACTTCTTCAAAGTTGTCAAGTAAGTTAACTCATTAACGCAAAAAGATCGTGCAATCGCACGATCTTTTTGTTATGTTTATTTTTTATGAACCCTGTGGCGTTTCTTCATTAGAAAGAACAGTTAAGTTCGCGCCTGTTGCGCGTCGTTCCAGCTCAAGTGCATATGCTACTGCATGTTTGCCTGTGATCGTACCGTCCGCATTTTGCTTTGGAGAAACAATTTGCGGCATGCGATTGCGGCTTTTGCATGCCAGCCATAGCAATGCTTCAAAATCTGCGGCTAGAATTTGGCTGGAAAAAGAGGCTTCGTCTTGCGGAAAGCTTGGAGGCAGATAGCCGTTTTCACTCGCGGCTGCAAGGGCAGCTTTGGTGCCAACTGCCTCTACATCCAGCGCGACAAAGTAGCCATAGCCT
>LFRM01269013.1_pt1 | contig 29840 bp, 28 predicted proteins | sample 618341 | NCBI WGS metagenome assembly LFRM01 (sample SAMN03654438, study PRJNA283298) | anaerobic digester metagenome | isolation source: pool of bioreactors CSTR01a, CSTR02a, and CSTR03a thermophilic anaerobic... | place: Denmark: Kgs. Lyngby | collected 2014-05-21 | reverse complement strand
CACTGCCTTATAGTGGTGGCGAACCCGGAGCCGGGCAATATAAACAGGATACTTATCTCCTGCCATACCGTGGACCGGGATAACTATCCCCTTGTTTTTTACAACTGGCGGGGAATACGCTATATTCACATAACCGGGTACGGGCGGCAGTTGCGGCAGATTCAGCTGTAGCGCGGAAAGGGTTCAGCCCATGCACCGGTTATGTTATAATAAAATAAATGCTGTAAGAATTAGGCCGACCAAGTATTACATATTCTGCTGATAGGAGGGGTAAAATGGGTCAATTTGAGGAACTGTGGATGTACTGCAAAGAAACCTTTGGGATTGTTAAGCAAAGACTCGTACTGTTCGTGCCCAGACTGATTATGGCGGGACTTTTCATGGTTTTTGTTTTTATCATGGTTGGGTCGGCTTTTTTGGGCATTCTCCAGGGCAAGGTAGTGCTGGGCATGCCGCTGGCAGTGATAATGGTCGGCCTGGTGACCTTTATTGGAAATCTTGTTGTGGAAAGCGGCCAGATTGGCCTTTTTTCAAAGGCGGCTTTGGATTACAGCATTGGCATGAAAGATTTCAGCGAGGGTATAGGAAAGTATATCGGCAGGGTGTTTGCCGGCGGCTTCTTGTTTTTCCTATTATTCATATTAATAGGGCTGTCGACGCTTATCCTTTTTGTTATTCCCGTGCTAAATATAGTGGCGGTAATTGGCATGGTGATAGCAATGATAGTGGTAAGTGTTTTTTTGAGCGCCTGGAAGGCGGCCCTTGCCTACAAGGACCTGGACGTTGCGGAGGCCTTTAGGGACAGCTACAGGTTTGCCAGGGAATTTTTCTGGCCCATGGTTCTGGTAGTCTTTGTAAGGGGCCTATTTGACGGGAGTAACAACAATAAAGGCGCTGAAGGCGGCAAGGGCGGCCTAAGCGTTGGCGGTATAAACTTGGACATAAACCTGCCGGGTATAAGCATTCCCGGGATGGATGCCGGTACCATACTGGGTATAGGTTCGGCGGCGGCTTTGCTTGCAGTAATACCCATAGCGGCGGCCGCTGCCCTTATAAGCACCGTCATAACGGTATACATTGACCAGCTAATATTTGTGATATACGCCCGAAGGGAGAACATTTCACAGGGGGTCTTTTAGGCTTGACCATGGTGCCCGAAGCCCAGGCCGCTTCTTTCATTATTGCCGCAGGGCACAATTACACTGTCGGCACCGTTTTCTGTCCGTTTTTTTAGGATTAAGCGGCGGCGTAAAAAGCTGCTGCTTAATTATTATGCCTATTATATAGGGCTGTGGGTGATTTAATCGTAGATAACAAGCAGGTATTTGACAGGAAATAAAGAATATATCAGGTATAATGCAAGGGGCGATAAGGGTACGACGGTGGGGGTGTGGGCATGTTCTGGGTACTGGGCGCTGCAAGTTTGATGATTCTGCTTATACCGGTAAGGCTTTGCCTGGCGGTAAACAAAAACAAAGGGATAGAAATAGACGGAAGGGTATGCTACGGGGCGGGGCTTTTGTGCTGCAGTTACCATGGGCACGCGGGTCACAGTACTACGACTTTCAAAGCGCTGGGGCTGCCGCTTTACAGTTCCTCTGCCGTTAAGGACCGGCCAGTGGGGGGCGGGGAAGAAACGCCGGGTATAATATCAACATACAAGTCCAAAAAGAAATATTTTAAATATATTCCGGGTTTAGTCCGGGACATTATAAAAACGACCATGGGAAAACAAGGGACACTCAAGCTTATACTTGGCTTTGAAGACCCGGCATACACAGGCATGGCCGCGGGGCTTATGGCATGTATCTCGGCACACTGCAGCGGCGTGCTGCAGTATACGCCGGATTTTTCCGGTAAAAACTTTGAGGTTGATTTATACCTTAAAGGGGTAATAATACCGGTAGTATTGGTTTTTATAGGATTTAAACACGGTGCGGTATATATAAGGGATAGGTTTCTGGAAAGAATCAACGTAAAGGGAGGTAAAAGGTATGGATTTAACGGGTAGTCTAAAGACCATATTTCAGGAAATGGAGGAGTTTTTGACAACCAAGGCCGTTGTGGGGGAGCCCATAGAAGTAGGGACCATAACTCTTATCCCGGTGATTAATGTCACCTTTGGGATGGGCACCGGCGGCGGCAGTGAAGAGAGCGCAAAGGACAGCAAACCCCAGAAGGGCGGTGCCGGAGCAGGCCTGGGCGCCAAGATTTCGCCCACCGCGGTTATAGTAATAAAGGAGGGGGATATATCGGTAATACCGCTAAACGGGAATACCGGTCTGGAAAGGCTTATTGATATGGTGCCGGACATTGTTAAAAAGATTAAGAAAAGGGCGGAGAAGGGACAGAAAAAGGAAACGGTTAAGGTAAGGTAGCGGAAGGGTGATACCCGCAGCTTTAACCTGCCGCTTAGGATGGTGTGACAATGGATTTGGAATACAGGTACATAAATGCCGTATCCGCCCGGTTGATGGACGAAATGGCGTATTCACTGCTGGAGGTTGAGGGACAGCCGGACCTTCGCGCCCTTGTACGAAGAAGGGGCGAGGACTTGGAACTTGTATTTTTTATTACCGATGACAGGTACGACGAGTTTATTGACTACCGGCTTTTCCCCGGTGTCAGGGAATACATGAGACGTATGAACTGTTCCCGGGCATGGGTTGCCAACGTATTTTTCAACGGCTATCGGCCAATGATATCGCAAGAAGGACTTTTCGGTATAACCCTGTCCAGCCTTCAGGTGGACATTGAAAGGGGTTCGGTGCTGGGGGATGCGTACGGCCTTGAAAAGCTGGGACATGTGCTTCGGGACTTTGCCGATAAAAATAGGCTGGAACGGTATAACCCGGTGGACCTAAGAACCGTCCACAGAGTTGAAAGGGAGAATAGGCCGGTTGTAACCCGTGCTATTATTGCCATAAATGTACTCATGTGGCTGCTTATGACGCTGGCGGGGGGCTCCACCAATGTAGGCGTGCTAATAAGGTTTGGTGCCATGTATGCGCCCCTTGTAATAAGGGGACAGTATTGGAGGTTTGTAACGCCCATGTTTCTTCATGTGGGCTTTGCCCATCTCGCCTTCAATTCCTATGCCCTATACCAGCTGGGGGGCATTGCGGAGCGGGTTTATGGTAAGTACAGGTTTGCGGTGATTTATGTGGCCGCCGGGATTTGCGGCAGCGTATTCAGCTTTTTATTCACCCGGGCGGTTTCCGCCGGGGCTTCGGGGGCTATTTTCGGTATGTTGGGGGCGCTGCTTTATTTCGCCAGGAAAAGGCCGGGGGTTTTCAGGAGGGGCTTTATGGCAAATCTTTTAACAATACTGGCAATAAACATATTTATTGGCCTGTCCACCCCGGGTATAGATAATTTTGCTCACATGGGGGGCTTTTTGGGAGGTTATACCGCGGCGCGGTATGCAATGAAGAGGCCGGCAGCTTAGGAATAAGCACAGCGCAGGGGCGGACATGACGCCCCATCTTAAATATCTTGTGAAAGGGTTAATACGGGAGAATTCAGTATGGCTATATACGCGATTTCTGACTTACACCTGTCCATGGCCGTAAACAAACCTATGGATGTTTTCGGCGGAGGATGGGAGAATTATATGCAAAAAATTGATGAAAACTGGAACAAAACCATAACCGACGACGACTGGGTGCTGGTCTGCGGCGACCTGTCCTGGGCTACATACCTTGAGGAGGCGGAGGCGGATTTCCGGTTTTTATCAAGCCTGCACGGCAAAAAAATTCTATGCAAGGGAAACCACGACTACTGGTGGACCACCCTTAAAAAAATGAACAAATTCTTGGAAAACAAGGGTTTTTGCGATATATATTTCCTACACAATAACAGCTTTGTTTGCGATGGGGTTGGGATCTGCGGTACACGGGGATGGATTAGTCCCGACAATCCTGAATTTACCGAGCATGATGATAAGGTTTTTCGAAGGGAATTGGGAAGGCTGGAACTGTCCCTCAAAAGCTTGAAGGGCAAAAACTGCCGTGAGGTCCTGGCGATGCTGCATTACCCGCCCTTTTATACCGACAAGGGCTCCAGGGAGTTCTTGGAACTGATGAAGGATTACGGGGTAAGCAAATGTATCTACGGGCATCTTCACGGGCCTGACTTCAAGGATGCGGTGGAGGGACGGGTGGAAGGCATAGAGTTTCTCCTCACCTCCTGTGACAGGCTTGGGTTTAAGCCGGTCCGGCTGTATTGATACAGGGTTGCCCGTAATACGGCGTTGTTAAGGGACGGATCGGGGAGGGGAAATAGGCATGTTAAAGTCCAGGTACAGGGTGTATTCGGAGTATTTGAGAAATAAGCACGGGTGCAAGGTGTACAAGCTTCCGGTCAACCTGCCGGTTACATGTCCCAACAGGGACGGCGAACTGGGTGTCGGCGGGTGTATTTTTTGCGGCGAATCCGGCGCCGGGTTTGAGGCTTTGCCGGAGATGATACCGGTAAAGGAACAGCTTGAACGGAATATGGAGTACATAGGCAAAAAATATAATGCCAAAAAGTTCATCGCCTACTTCCAAAACTTTTCCAATACCTATATGCCTCCCGAAAGGTTTTCCCATTACCTGGACCAGGCCTGCATGCCCGGGATAGTGGAAGTGTATATTTCCACCCGGCCGGACTGTATTAGTGACCGTCACCTGGCGGAGGCAAGCGATTTTGTTGGGCGGACCGGGATTGAGGCAACCTTTGAATTGGGGCTTCAGACGGTAAACTACCACACCCTTTCAAGGCTAAACAGGGGCCATACCCTTGCCGAGTTCATAGACAGCGTATTAAGGGTAAGGAATGCGGGCTTTGGCGTATGTGCACATCTTATACTGGACCTGCCCTGGGATAACATGGCGGACGCGGTGGAAAACGCCAAGGTCTTGTCCGCCCTGGGAGTGCAGCAGGTAAAGCTTCATTCGCTATATATTGTAAAGGGGACCCTGTTGGCCCGGCTGTACAATGAAAAAAGCATTCGGCTTGTTTCGGTGGAGGAATACGCAAGAAGGGTTATAGCCTTTCTGGAGCATTTAAGCCCGGACATCGTGGTGCAAAGGCTGATTGGCAGGGCGCCGGAGGAGGAAACAATTACGGCCAATTGGGATACAAGCTGGTGGAAGGTAAAAGAATACATAGAGGAGCAAATGGAAGCACTGGACACTTGGCAGGGCAAAAAGTTCAGTTACCTGGGGGGAAAAGCGGTGCGCAAATTTTGTGAGGAATAAAACACTCGGAGGGATTTTGATAATGAAAAGACTGCTATTGCTAATAGTGGCGCTGGCTGTTATTACCCCAGGATGTATCAGGAGAAATGAAGATAAACTAGCGCCCCAACAGCAGCCCGGGGCAGAAAACCAGAAGTCCGCCTTGGATTCGCTGCTGGAGGGCATGACGCCGGAAGAAAAGATAGGGCAGCTTTTGATGGTGGGTATTGAAGGTACCGAGCTGGACGGGGATACCGCGAAATTCCTGAAGGAACGCAGGATTGGCGGAGTTATATTGTTTGGCAGGAATATTGAGAGTGCCGAGCAGACGGCAGCCCTTACCGGGGCCCTGAAAGGGCTGAAAACCGGCCCCGGGGGCGTAGGCATGTTAATCGGAGCCGACCAGGAGGGGGGACGGGTGAACCGGCTGCCGGGGGAAAGGGGCAAGTTTCCCTCGGCAAGGGCGCAGGCGGCGGACGGGGACCCGGACAGGGTGAGGGAAGCCGCCGGAGAGATGGCGGTCCAGCTAAAAGAAATGGGTATCAACCTAAACTTTGCGCCAATACTGGACATTAACAGCAATCCCAAAAACCCAGTGATAGGGGACAGGGCCTTCGGCAGCGACCCTGAAACCGTATCTAAGATGGGTCTTGCCTTCATACAGGGTACGCTGGACCAGGGTATAATTCCCGTAGCTAAGCATTTTCCCGGGCATGGGGATACGCTGGTGGATTCCCATACCGACCTGCCGGTGGTGGAGAATACAATGGACAGGCTGCAAAGTTTTGAGCTGGTTCCTTTCAAGAAAGCGGTGGAAGCGGGAGTACCTGCGATAATGAGCGCCCATATACTGCTGCCGCACGTTGACGCCAGTAGTCCCGCCACTCTGTCTCCCGAAATAATAAACGGTATACTGAGGGAACAGCTCGGGTTTGACGGGGTGGTGGTATCCGACGACCTGGACATGGGGGCGATTACCAAGCTGTACAGCCCCGGCGAGGCCGCGGTACGCGCGGTTAAGGCGGGGGTTGACATGATTCTTGTAGGGCACACAAGGGAAAACATGATAGGCGTCTTTGATGCATTGGTGGAAGCGTTAAGAAACGGTGAAATTGACCGGTCTACAATTGACAGGGCGGTGAAGAGAGTACTGGGCTTAAAAGAAAGGTTCGGCCTAGTTGAAAAGTAAAGCAACGGATAAGTATCCCGGGTAAAGAATATGTTATAATAGTATGCAGGAAAAGAACAACGCGTGTAAGAGGGTGATAGACGTTATGAAAATAGGACTTACCGGGCTGCCTACGGTGGGGAAGACCACCTTTTTTAACCTATTAACCCATTCAGACCTGGAAACAAGCGCCTTTTCGTCCGGCAAAACCCAGGCCCATGTCGGGGTTGCCAAGATACCCGATGAAAGGGTGGATTTTTTGTCAAGCCTGTATAAGCCCAAAAAGACAACCTATGCTACCATGGAGATTATAGACCTGCCGGGACTGGTGAGGGGTTCCAGCGCCGGTATGGGCATGGGCAACCAGTTCCTGGAATCGGTGCGCAGGGTGGACGCCCTTGTCCAGATAGTACGGGCCTTTAAAAACGAAAACGTGGCCCACGTGGAGGGAGACATAAACCCCCTAAGGGATATAGACACGATAAACGCCGAGCTGCTGCTGGCGGACCTTGGCATTATTGAGACCAGGATAGAAAGGATAGAAAGTTCAAAGAAGATAAACAGCGCCATGCGGGAAGAACTGGCGGTGTTAAAAAAATGCATGGCCGCCCTTGAGGAGGAACTGCCGATATACTCGCTGGACCTTGACGATGAGGAAAAAGAGCACCTCAAGACTTTTAACTTTCTTTCGGTAAAACCCATGCTGCTGGTGATAAATATTGACGAGAACCAGCTGTCCTCCGGCGACTACCCGCAAAAGGAGGAGCTGTACAAGTACTCCCGGGAAAAGGGAATGCCCATTATGGAAATATGCGCCCAGATGGAGGTGGAGATTGACCGCCTTGACGAGGAGGACAAAAAACTGTTCATGGAGGAGGCAGGGATAACTGAGCCGGGAATAGACAGGCTGGCCCGGACGACGTACGAATACTTCGGGCTGATTTCCTTCCTTACCGCCGGGGAGGACGAAGTGAAGGCATGGACCATCAAGAAGGGAACCACTGCTCATAGGGCAGCGGGAAAAATTCATTCGGACATAGAGAGAGGCTTTATTAGGGCGGAAGTGGTAAAGTATTCCGACCTGAGGGACCTCGGTTCGATGGCCAGAGTGAAGGAAAAGGGCCTGTACAGGTTGGAGGGCAAGGACTACATAGTACAGGACGGCGATATAATCAATTTCAGGTTTAATATATAATTCATATAAAGGGTGGCTATATTGTGAGGGAGTTAATAGCATTAGCAGCTGCATTTTTGATAATAATTGCTCTGCTTTATAAAAAAGTCCATATTGGCACTACAATGCTTACAGCGGCAGTTGTCATGGGTTTTATAGCCGGCTTTACTCCACTGGAGGTTGTGACTGCAGTTTTAAAATCAATCATGGAAAGACCGACAGTTGAGTTATTCGCAGTGATTGCGGTAATCTGCATCTTAAGCTCCGTGCTGCAGAAATATGGCATATTGGATAAAATGGCGGATTCATTGGAGGACCTTTTTAATAACAACAAGATTTCAATGATGTTCCTGCCGTTATTGGTAGGTGTGCTTTCTATTCCAGGGGGTGCAGTTATGTCGGCACCGGTGGTGGACAGCGTAGGGGACAAACTGGGGCTTGACAAGGTGCGTAAAGCGGCTATTAACGTTGTTTTCAGGCACATTGCGTTTTTTTTGTTTCCCTTTTCCACCACTATGATTCTTACCAGCCAGATTGGCGGGGTAAGCCCCTATACCATAATAAAATATAATATTCCGGTGGCATTGGTCTCCATAACCGCGAGCTATATGCTGTTCATGAGAAACGGCATATCCAAGGCAGAAGACCCTGTCAGTAAGGCTGAAAGAGGCATTGTTGAAAGAATAGGATCAGTGCTGGTTTATACCTCCCCGTTATGGGTGGGAGTTGTAACAAACGTGGTCTTTGGATTGCCCTTTTACCTGGCACTGATTCCAGGGGTTGCCATCGTATATTTCCTGATAGATAAGGGAAAACAAGATTTTATAAGGGAAATGTTCAAGGGGATAAACTGGAGCATGGTTTATGCCGTGGCCGGTATAATGTGTTTGCAGGGTTTTATTAAACAGATGCCGGCAATTCCGCAGTCGATAAATAACTTGATGGCTTCGGGTATGGATATGCGGGTGCTTATTATGCTTTCCACTGCAGTAATGGGGCTCTTGACAGGCAATTGTAATGCCGTTATAGGCATGTTCCTGCCGCTTTTTATTACCTTTGCTGCGGACGCCGGCGATAAGGCATATATAACATCGATGATATATGGATGGGCATTCTTGTTTTACTTTATTTCTCCAATGCACCTGTGCCAGGTATTTACTGCAGAGTATTTCAATGTTGAAATCAAGGAACTTTTTGGACAGTACAAAATATACTGGTTGGTTCTCTTAGCGGCCACAATAATTCTTTATGTATTTATTTATTAATCTTATTTTTAATTTTGAGATATTAAAATATTTTTATAATTAAAATTCATGTCAATTCTTGAAGGATATATTTTATGAATAAAGAATAATAAAAAGAGAAATGGAGGGATGTTGCTTGATAACAAGTTTTGAGCAACTTATACAAAGTGCCAAAAAGCAAAGCACTATGAAGCTTGCGGTGGCGGCCGCCCAGGACGAGGAAGTGCTCTTGGCTGTCGACGAAGCGTACAGGCTGGGGATTGCGGAACCAGTCCTGGTGGGCGACGGAGCAGCAATAAGGGACATAGCCGATCGAATCAAAATGGATGTTACAAAGTTTGAAATAATCGATGTTCCCGACGTAAGGGAAGCGGCCCGCGAGGCGGTATCGCTGGTAAGCGGCGGCAGGGCGCAGTTTGTTATGAAAGGAATCCTGGGCACGGCGGACCTGTTAAAGGCTGTCCTTGACAAGGAAATAGGCCTGCGGGGCATAAACTTGTTGAGTCATGTTATGGTATACAAGGTTCCGGCGTACCACAAGCTGATATTCCTGACCGACGGCGGCATGAACATAGCGCCGTCGCTGGAAGAGAAAAAGCAGATAATAGAGAATGCCATTGAAGTTTGTACCGCTTTGGGACTGGAGCAGCCCAAGGTGGCCGTTTTAACAGCGGTTGAAAAAGCGAACGACAAGATGCCGGCGACGATGGACGCGGTAAAACTGAAAGAGATGTCGGAGACCGGGGAATTCGGAAACGCCGTGGTGGACGGTCCGCTGTCCTTTGACCTTGCCTTCAGCAAGGAGGCGGCAAAACACAAGGGAGTGGAAAGCCCGGTTGCCGGTGACACCGACGTGCTTTTGGTACCCGCCATAGAGGTGGGGAACGGCATAGGAAAGTGCATGACCTATTTCGCCAACGCAGAATCCGCAGGGGTGGTAATGGGAGCAAAGGCGCCCATTGTGCTGGTTTCGAGGGCGGACACCCACCAGGCAAAACTCTATTCAATTGCGCTGGGCAGCGTAGTCGCGGGAAAAATATGACTGTGATATTTGTCGATGTTTAATGTATAATTTTGTGTGGGGTTAATAATATCATCCGACTAATAATAACATATTTTGTGAGGGAGTGAGATGATTGAAGAAACTACTATCCGGCAATGAGGCCATTGCCAGGGGTGCATACGAGGCTGGCGTAACGGTAGCCGCGGCCTATCCGGGCACACCCAGCACCGAGATATTGGAAAACATCGCACCCTACGAAGAAATATACGCAGAATGGGCGCCCAATGAAAAGGTGGCCTTGGAAGCGGCCATAGGCGCTTCAATATCGGGCGCCAGGGCCCTGGCGGCCATGAAACACGTGGGCGTAAACGTAGCCGCAGACCCGCTGTTCACGGTAGCCTACACCGGCGTAAACGGTGGTCTTGTGCTGGTATCGGCCGATGACCCGGGGCTGCACAGCTCGCAGAACGAGCAGGACAACAGGTACTATGCCAAGGCCGCGAAGGTGGCAATGCTGGAGCCCAGCGACAGCCAGGAGGCCAAGGACTTTGTACTGGAAGCCGTAAAGCTAAGTGAGGAATTTGACGTACCGGTACTATTGCGTGTAACCACGAGGATATGCCACAGCAAGACGCTGGTGGAGCTGGGAGAAAGGGAAGAAGTAAGTATCAAGCCCTATGAAAGAAACATGGGCAAATACATCGCAACGCCGGCACACGCGCGTAAACTGCACGTGTCATTGGAAGAAAGGCTGGCAAAACTGGAGGAGCGAAGCAACATCACGCCGCTGAACTTCATCGAGTGGAACGACAAAAAGGTAGGAATAATAACAAGCGGCATAAGCTACCAGTACGCGAAGGAAGTGTTCGGTGACAAGGCTTCATACCTGAAGCTAGGCATGACCTTCCCGCTGCCCAGGAAAAAGATTGCGGAGTTTGCAAAGCAGGTAGAAACCCTATACGTGATAGAGGAAAACGAACCCTATATCGAAGAGGCGGTAAAGGTACTGGGCTTTGACTGCATAGGCAAGGACAAGATACCCGGTATTTTCGAATTAAACCCGGATATCATAGAAAGAAGCCTGCTGGGTACGGAAAAAGAGCTTTTAAAACCGGACCGTCAGATGCCCGGCCGCCCGCCGGTGCTGTGCCCCGGCTGCCCGCACAGGGGACTGTTCTTTGCCTTAAGCAAGAAGGACGCGGTGGTAACCAGCGACATAGGCTGCTATACTTTAGGCGCCGCGCCGCCGCTGAATGCAGCCGATACCTGCATATGCATGGGAGCCAGCATAAGCGCGGGCCACGGCTTTAAAAAAGCGATAGACAAGAATGGCAGGGAAGGCAAAGTGTTTGCGGTAATAGGCGACTCTACGTTCTTCCACTCGGGTCTAACCGGCCTAATGGATGTAGCCTATAACAAGAGCAACATAACGGTAATAATAGCCGACAACAGGATAACCGGCATGACGGGTCACCAGGACAACCCCGGCACCGGCAAAACCTTAAAGGGCGAAGACACCGTAACCCTGGACATTCCGAAGATATGCAGCGCCCTGGGCATAGAGGATGTAAAAGTGGTTAACCCGCTTAACCTAAAGGAAATGCGTGCAGCGGTTAACGAGTCCATGAAGAAGGATAAGCCCAATGTAATAGTGACCAAATGGCCCTGTGCGCTGATTAAGACCGAGCCGCAGCCAACGGGCTACTGCCGGGTAAACCAGGATAAATGCACGCAGTGCTACGCCTGCATGCAGATAGGCTGCCCGGCCATATCCAAGCAGGACGGCAGGGTGGTAATAGACGATACCATGTGCAACGGCTGCGAGCTGTGCACACAGCTCTGCGCCTTTAAAGCCATAGAGAAGGTGGGTGAATAATCATGGCAGACGTTAAGAATATACTGTTTGTAGGCGTAGGAGGACAGGGTATAATCCTGACGAGCAAGGTTCTGTCAACAGCCCTAGTAAACGCCGGGTACGATGTAAAGATGTCGGAGGTACACGGCATGGCCCAGAGGGGCGGCAGCGTAACAACCCAGGTGAGGTACGGTGATAAGGTGTACTCGCCCATTATAGGCAAGGGCCAGGCGGATATAATAGTATCCTTTGAGCGGATGGAAGCGTTAAGGATGCTGGAGTACCTGAAAAAGGACGGCGTGATGGTGGTAAACGACCACGCCATACCCTCCATGCCAATTCTTACCGGTGCTGCCGAGTACCCGGAGGGAATAATCGAGGAACTAAAGGGCAAGGTTAAGACCATAGTGTTCAAGGCCGCCGAAGTGGCAAGGGAGCTTGGCAACCCGAGGACGCAAAACATAGTGCTGCTGGGAGCGCTGGTTAAGGCCATAGGCCTTGAAAACCTGGACTGGGACAAGGCGATAGAACAAGAGGTCAAGCCGCAGTTTGTTGAAATAAACAAGAAAGCCCTTCAGAAGGGAATGGAACTGGCAGGCTAGGAAGCAAGGAGACGGTTCAAAATGAGCCGTCTCTTTTTCTTGTATTCTGAAGGAGAAGCCAAACAACTGGAGAATACTAGAAAAAGTATATTGCGGCAAGCCCCATGTTTTACCGGAAATGCGTTCACCCGAACAGGCCAAGGAAAGGCGTAGCGCGCTGAAAGAATTAATCAAGGCGGCATCAATAAGTCATACGACAATGTGATGGTGAAACAAAGAAGAAAAGGGGGCGGTTTAATTGGCAAACATAGAGATACGAAGGCCCCAGCCGGGGGATGTAGAAAAGCTGCACAATTTTTTTGAACTGGTGGTCCGGGACACCTTCGCAAAAGAGGGCCTGGCGCATATGGCCGAGGACATGGAAAAAGAGATTTTTGAGAAGAAAAGCATCCTTAAGGAAGACCTCGAATCAAATGGGGAGAGGAGATATTTTCTTACAGCTTTAATAGAGGGAGAGATTGTAGGTACAATAGAATACGGCCCCACCGGTCCGATAATTTTAGACTGTACCAACGGAGAGCTGGAAGGCGTGGTTGAGGTGGGAACGGCTTTCGTTCACCCGGCCTACCAGCGGCAGGGGATCGGTACGCTTATGCTGAATGCCATCTGCCTTACGCTGCTTGGCAGAAATATTGACGAATTCTGCCTGGACAGTGGGTACAAGAACGCCCAGAGAGTTTGGAAAAGGAAATTCGGTGAGCCTGCCTATGTAATAAAGGACTATTGGGGCGAAGGATATGACCATATGATTTGGAGAAAATACATTAAGGACCTCCCGATAGCTTTCAAAATATGATGGGAAGGTGCTTGGGATGGGTGTTGATACCGTTCGTTTTTTCGAAAGAACGCCGGAAATAATGCCCCTTGTAATAGTACAGAACCCTTTGAAAATCGATGACGAACTTATGGTTTGCTGAACCAGGCATATTTGTTTGCTAAAAGGCAGTGATGAGAGAGTGTTGGAGGGGGAAACCCGGGATGAAAACCATCGGAATAATTTCTGATACTCACGGCCTGCTGCGGGAAGAAGCAGTCCACGCCTTGAAAGGAGTGGACCTAATAATACATGCCGGGGATATAGGAAGCCCGGTGGTTATAGAAAAGCTTGAGGAAATAGCCCCGGTAAAAGCGGTCCGGGGTAACTGCGACCGGGGAAAATGGGCAGCCAAGCTCCCCGGGACAGAGTCGGTGAGAATGGGGAATAAGAATATATACGTGCTGCATGACTTGAAAGAGCTTGATATCGACCCCCGGAAAGAGGGGATAGACATCGTGATAAGCGGTCATTCACACAGGGCAAAAGAAGAAAGGAAAGACGGGATATTGTACATAAACCCGGGCAGTGCCGGGCCGCGAAGGTTCAAGCTGCCGGTATGCCTTGCCCGGGTTACCCTGGACGGCGAAATAGTCGATACCAGCTTTATAAATCTTGAGGGAGCAGCCTACTGACAGGGGGCTGCTTTTGTATTGGCTGCGAAATACATAATGCAGCGGTTACTTGAGAAAAATATACCTGGAGTATTAACAAAAAACAAGGGATGGAGATGCATATGAAAAGAAGATTCAGTTTGGTACTCATAATTATCCTAATAATCGCGGCGGCGGGCTGCGTTAACCGGCCTGCGCCTCCCGAGGAGCGGCCCTCCCCAAGACGGCAGACTGAACAGCCCAAGGAGGACAAGCTGGCAAAGTCCGGCAAAGAAGCGGTGGAGGAAAACATCAACGGTTACAGCATAAAGGATGACCTGCGTATTACAGAGACAGCGCAGGAGGACGGGAGCAGGAGGATATCCGCCCTTGACCGGCAGAGAAGCCTTCAAATGGTAAAGAAAGTCGGCTCCAAAAAGATGAATGCCGTGCTCCATGAATACAGCACCACCCTGCCGGAGGGGATAAATGACGCTGTACAATACACCCGGTACAGCCTTCCCTTTGATTATTTCCTGGTGACGGCGGATAACGGCGCTAAAGTCCGGGAAAATCCCGTGCAGGATTCTGCCACCGTAGCAAGCGTGGGGAACCTTGACAAGTTATCATTACTGCAGAGGGTTGAAAGCGACGAGTTCCAGGGGTCCAATATATGGTACAGGGTTGGCTTCTGGGACGGCAACAAAACCGGCGAGGGTTACCTCCACTCAACCGAGGGAACCCCGCGGAGTTTCCGCTTTGAAAGGATGCGGGACGCGGTGAATGACCTTAAACAGCAGGTAGCCCAGGGACCCCTTCATTTTATAAGCAATTACAAGAACCAAAACGGACCGCCGCCTCAGAAGGGAGACGCCGCGGTGGACGAGCACGGATACAGGGTCTATCACAGTGCTCCGGCTTACTTCCAGGCGGATACCGGCGGCGATTTCCGGTATATACCGGACGGGATGCTGGTAAGGATACTCGGCGAGGCAGGTGATTTATACCATGTTGATGTGCCTTCCTTTGACGGAGACTTTTATGTTCCCAAAAAGTACATTGATGCTGATGCCACGTTAAGCCGGCTGAATCACGTGGTGGTGGTGGACAGGACCCACCAGAATCAAGCCGCCTTTGAGGTGGCGGGGGACACCCTAAACCTTATATCCTATACTTTAGCCACCACCGGCTTTCCGGGGGAGTATTCCTTTGAAACCACCCTCGGCAGTTATAAGGCAATAGAGAAGAAAGACCGATTCGAGTACCTGAAAAGCGATTCGCCGGACGTTGCCGGGTACGCACCCTTTGCGGTACGGTTTACCGGCGGGGCTTATATCCACGGCGTTCCGGTGGCATACGAGGAGCAGGACGGCGAGAGAGTGGACCCCGGGCACATCGAGTACCTTCACACCATAGGAACATTCCCCCGCTCCAACATGTGCGTGCGCAACTACACCAGCCATGCGGAGTTTTTATACAACTGGATGGACTACCAGAGCGGTGCGGTCATTGTGATTGAATAACCGGGCACCGGCAAGCGGCCGAAAACATACTAAACAGGGGCAGTCCCTGTTTTTTTACATATGGCAGGAAATTGTATAAAGTCATAGAATGATAAGAGTAGCCCGGAAATATAAGGAGAAGGGCTTTAAATGCCATGGCAGCATAAGCACCGGTAACGTAACGGGGGAAGATATAAGGAATAAAAATAAAAAGTGAGGTCAATAAAATGAATAGTAAATATAGGGCAGTTACGTTTATTATTCTATTAAGTTTCATATTTACTTTACTTGTGGACCCAAAACCGGCTTCGGCCCAGGGGGCCGGGAAAAGCATGACGGTACTTTTTACCCATGACCTGCACGACCACCTGCTGCCGGTTAAGGACCTGCAGAACGGTTCTGTTACAAATTCGGGCGGTTTTGCAAGGCTCCAAAGCGCAATCCTGGATGAAAAGAAACGAAACCCCGATGCCCTGCTGGTTGATGCAGGGGACTTTTCCATGGGGACTCCCTTTCAGACCATATTCCAAAGCGATGCGCCTGAGCTAAGACTAATGGGCGCGATGGGGTATGACGCAGTCACCTTTGGAAACCATGAATACGACTACAGGGCCATGGGCCTTGCGGAGAGCTTAACGGCCGCTCTAAAAAGCGGGGACCGCCTGCCGCAGGTTATGCAGTCCAATGTGGTATTTCCAGTGGATGATAACGGGGAATTATCCCCTTCACTGGCAGCGCTTAAAAAGGCCTACGAAGATTTTGGGGTTAAAGAATACACTGTAATTGAAAGAAACGGCGTAAGGGTGGGCATATTCGGCCTGATGGGGGAGGATGCCGCCTACAAGGCGCCCATGTCGGAGGTGGAGTTCGACAGCCCGGTGGAAAGCGCCCGCCGGATTGTGGATGTACTTAAGAATAAGGAAAGGGCGGACCTTATCATTTGCCTTTCCCATACCGGCACCTGGGGGGACGGCAAGGAGCCCGGCGATGATGTACTGGCAAAGGAGGTATCCGGAATAGACGTAATAATAAGCGGCCACACCCATACCGTGTATTCAGAACCGCTTGTTGTAGGGGATACCATTATTGGCTCCGCCGGGGACAGCTGCAGGTACCTGGGTGTGATAGAATTATCGCAGGACGCTGAGGGCTGGAGGCTGAAAGACTACCGCCTGAGGCGGATAGACGAGCAATTACCGGAGGATGAGCGTATACAGGGCCTTGTAAATGGATACAAGGAGCTGGTACAGCAAAAATATTTCGATAGGTTCGGCCTGGAATTTGACCAGGTGCTGGCCGTATCGCCCTTTAATTTTAGGCCCCAGGGCGAAATATCCGATTCCCACGGCGAGGATACGCTGGGGAACCTGATAAGCGATGCCTATATATACGCAGTAAAACAAGCGGAGGGCAAGGATTACATTCCTGTTGATGCGGCCATTGTTCCTGTTGGCACCATACGGGGTTCCTTTTATAAGGGAGAAATAACCGCAGCGGATGCTTTCAATGTAAGCTCTTTGGGAATAGGCGCCGACGGAATCCCCGGTTACCCCTTGATTTCGGTGTATCTTACCGGCAAAGAACTGAAAACGGCCTGCGAGGTTGACGCATCGGTTGCCCCAATGATGGATGTGGCACAGCTGTTTATCTCAGGTGTTAATTTTACCTTCAACCCCAACCGGCTTATTTTCAACAAGGTAACCGATGCCTATCTCATGAGACCGGACGGGTCCAGGGAAGAGATAGAGGACGAAAAGCTGTACCGCGTTGTGGCCGGACTGTACTCGGCCCAGATGCTCTCAATAGTGGGGGATAAGTCCTTCGGGCTTTTGTCCATAGTTCCCAAAACCGCCGAGGGGATACCCGTTACCGATTTCGAGCAGCACATCATTAAGGATGCGGCAAGCGGGGAAGAGGTCAAGGAATGGCTTGCCATTGCCAGGTACCTGCAGTCCTTTGACAGGGTGGGCGGGGTTCCGCAAATACCACCATATTATAACAGTACCCACGGAAGGAAGGTTGTTGACAGCAGCCGCAGTATAGCTGCCCTTGTTAAAAACCCCAACGGTATTGCCCTGGCGGTATACGCCGTTGTGACAATTGTAATAGTTTTGATAGCCATGACGGTTATCTGGATAGCAAAGCGAAAGAAAAAAGCAAAGCCCGGTATTAAGGGTGGTATCTAGAATTGGATGTGTAGAAATTGAAAAAGAAAGGGAAAAGCAAAGTGGGGATGCTAACCGGTGCCCTTGCGGTCATAATAGTATATGTTTATTTTCAGAACACCTGGGTGCAGGTGGAGCATATTGACGTGGCGATAAACAACCTGCCGGAGGAACTGAAGGGCCTGAAAATAGCCCATGTATCGGATGTCCACATTCCCCTTTATGCGCCGGATACAGGGAGATTCATAAAAATACTGCAAAGGGAAAAGCCCGATATAATTGCGCTGACCGGTGATATACTGGATGGAAGCGGCAGGTGGGATAATCCGGATTTTATAAAATTCTGCACCGACCTAACGGGTATCGCGGTTACCTATGCGGTGAGGGGAAACCATGAGGCCCGGAGAAGGGATGCCGGAAAATGGGAGGAAGCCATAGGGAAAACCGGTGTGCTGGTGGTGGAAAACAGGGTTGAAGTATTTAGAAAGGTCAGTTCCATGATCGCCATTATGGGGCTTGGGGACGGCACCGGCTATTCGGAGGACCGCCTCTATGGCTTGGAAATGGCAAAGGATATGCCCAGGATACTCCTGGCGCACAGGCCGGAGCTTTTTGATTCGTACTGTTCAGCTTCGAACGAAGTTAGACCTGACCTGGTATTAAGCGGCCATGCCCACGGGGGACAGTTCAGGATACCCTTTGTTAACAGGGGGGTAGTGGCCCCCCACCAGGGCTTTTTACCAAAATACACATCCGGCCTGTATGCCTCGGAAAACGGTGTACAGATGGTGGTAAGCCGGGGACTGGGCAGCAGCATAATCCCGGTTAGGCTGAACAACAGGCCCCATTTGCCGATAATCCACCTGCGATGATATAATAAACAAGTTAAACCGATTAACGGAACTTTTTGGCAGTGTTTTAAGTCCAATAAAAAAGGAATGTATAACCGAATAATATGAAAAACATGGCCGGCTTTACATTACAAGATGAGAACATGGGAGGTTGCATGGGTATAGAGAACTGTCACTTTTTCTGTTCATGGAGCGGCGGGAAGGATTCGTGCCTGGCCTTGTACCGGTCATTAAAGGCAGGGGGGAAACCCCGCCTGCTTTTAACGATGCTTACCGAAAACGGTGAAAGGTCGCGATCCCACGGCCTTTGTATCGACCTTGTCAGGAAACAGGCGGCGGCATTAAAAATCCCGTTGGTCACTCGTTCGGCTTCTTGGGATGTCTATGAAAACGTATTTATCTCCGCCCTTGATGGTTTTGCCGCAGACGGAATAGGCTTTGGGGTTTTCGGCGACATAGACATAGACGACCACCGACGGTGGGTGGAAAAGGTCTGCCGCCGCACGGGTATTCAGCCCTGCTTTCCGCTTTGGAAGGAGAAGCGGAAGGAACTGCTTCTCGAGTTCATAAATGAAGGTTTCAAGGCAACAATCGTCGCGGTCAGGGACGGGGTGTTGGACAGGTCCTTTCTCGGCCGGGTCCTGGACGAGGACACGGTTAAGGAAATTGAAGAAGCGGGAGTGGATGCTTCGGGGGAGGAAGGGGAATTTCATACCGTGGTGACCGACGGTCCCGTGTTTTCTTTCCGGATTGATTTGAAGCCGGGGGAACAGTATTTTTATGAAGGATGCTGGTTCCAGGATGTATCGGTTTAAAGCATTAGGGCGATGCTGAATAAGCTTATAGGGGGCAGAAAAACGTGGCTTAATATGGCATTTACCATTGCTGTTGTTGCAATGTCCTGGACTTTCCTGCTGCCCACAAAATGGTTCTACTAATAAACAACAGCCATGGTAAGCCAACCGGGTTCGAAGCTGTTTATAGAGCGCGAGATTAGGGAAAGAGTTTAATGAAGGGAATGACCTCTTGATTGTTGGGAGGGGATTATCATTAACATAGAGATAAGGGAAGCTTCGGAGAGGGATTTGCCCCACATACTATCGCTGTATTCCCAGCCCGAAATGGACGAGGAAATACTTCCACTGGAACGGGCGAAGGAGATATTTTATAAAATGAAAAGCTATCCCGATTACAGGGTTTATGTGGCAACGCATCAGGGAGAGGTAGTGGGTACCTTTGCGCTGCTGATTATGGACAATCTTGCCCACATGGGCACCCCCTCCGGTGTCGTGGAGGACGTTGTGGTAAAGGAAGACCTCCAAGGTCAGGGTATTGGAAAACAGATGATGCGATTTGCGCTGGACCTTTGCTGTAAAAAAGGGTGCTACAAGATGGCACTATCCAGCAGCCTGAAAAGGGAAAGGGCCCACAGGTTTTATGAAACACTAGGTTTTGTGAAACACGGGTACAGTTTTTTGATTGACTGCCGGAACAAAACCGAGGTAAAAGATGTCTAATAAATGTAAGCGGCAGTAGACTAATAACAGGAAGAGGTGAGGCCTTATAGTATCAATTTCACTGTTGATTATTCCCGCAGTTATTCTGCTTATAATCCTCGCAGTTGCGGGAATCAGGGCAGAATCAAGGGAAGGGGGAGAAGATGTGATAAAGAACGTATATATATACCTGGTTTTGTTTGCAACACTTATGATGACCATAGGCGGGAGCGTTGGAGTATTCATGGCCGCGGCGGATATTGTTGCGCCCGCGTATTACTACCAGTCTTTTGAGGATTACAAACGATGGAATACCGAAAAGCCGGCGGTTGAAGGTGAACAGACCGAGCAGCCGGAGCTAACTGAAGAAGAACTTAAGGCAAGATATGATGCAATGGTTCAGCAGGAAAAGGAACGGCAGATTGAAAGGGCAAAGAATAACCTGATAAAGAGTTTCGGATGGATAGCCATTCCGCTTCCGGTCTTTTTGTATTTCCAGCGGCGGCTAGCCAAAAAAGAAGCCTAAGACAAGGGGCATATCGTTCTGATATGCCCCTAAATTATTAAAGCTAGATAAGCCTTATGGCGAACTCTTTGCACGAGGAGGTGCAGTAACCGCAGGTGAGGCATTTTTCCTCGTTGATATACGCCTTTTTCGTTTCTTCGTCAAACTCTATCGCATAGTTTGGGCATGCCGCAACGCAGGTTTTGCATCCCTTACAAAGATTGGTGAATACCTGGTATTGCTTGGAATAGCCTTTTACGGTCGGAGTTTTCTCCGGGTCGTAGGTGCCGTTAAAATAGGCAACGTTAAAGTCAACCTCTTCGGGGCTTACCATACCCACGGCAATGGAATGATAACCGTCAATGCTTCTTGCGTAGTTGACGCTTTCTATATAGTCGTTTATAAGGTTCCCCCCGCCCAGAACCTTCATAAGGTAAACGCCTTTTCCGGCTGTGCTGTTTTCCTTTATTGCCCTAAGCATATCATTGACGGTTCCGTTTAAAATGCCGATACCTGCCTTGTTGATGATGGGGAACATTATGTCCATATCCTGCCTTTTTGCAGTCAGCTCTGCCACTTTTGTGTCATGGGTGGATATCCCCATTGCCCTAATAAGGCCTTTGGCTTTACAGTCCTTTAAGCATTCAATGGCTCCAGCCCTTGCTTCAAAGACCTCGGTTCCCGCCCTGGCGGCGTGCAGTAGGAAGATATCCACGTAATCAACGTCAAGCTGCTCCAGTGCTTCTTTTATCGCCCTCTCCATGCCTTCATAATCCGGTGCTGCCGATTTGGAAGCAATGACCGGCCGAATGCCCGTTCGCTTTATTGCCTCCCTAATGGGCGCATAGGTTTTGTACATCTGGGCCGTATCTATAAAGGTTATACCTTTTCTCAACGCGGTTTCTACCACCTTGACACATTCCTCAAGGGGTATATCTTTCTGCAGCGGTCCCATTGGCAGGGCGCCCAGGCACAGTTCGGTTACCTCAATGCCGGTATTACCTAATGTGTTTGTCTTCATACTTACGTTTCTCCTTTATCATATTGTACTTAACCACAATAATTCTATACTTGTTCTGAATTTCCTTTTGGTTGTATTAGAAATCCGGTATTGTTAAGGTAGGCGTTTTATGGGTATAAATATAAAAAATTATGAAACAAAAAAGAAGTTGTACCGTCTAACAAGTAAAGGTAAAATTAATACAGGTTTCTAATTTATGGATAGTGGGTGTGTAGAATGTATAGAAGGATGATCGGTATATTGATAATAACTGTATTGCTGGCCGGGTGCAGCACCGAAGCCGTAAGCCCGGAAGAAACGCCGATACAAGAGGAGACTATTATCGGCGCCGGGGAGGAAGCCAAAGAGGTATCTTCCGTCCAAGGTAACGGGGAGACGGGTGAAGTGGAAAACTGGGTTATGGTGCCGGTGGGGGAAGAGCCCGGTAATGGTGGCGATGGGCAGCGGCAGGAGAACGTCCTCATAAGCCAGGAACAGGCTGTCAGACTTTTCCTGGATGCCTGGGAACATAACGACCTGGAGAAAATGGATATGCTGACCCTTCAGCCCCTTGAAGAGTTTTTCAGGCAGTCGCATATGAACTTTGCATCTTACAGGTACCTGGACAATGGTGACCTGGCAGGGTTTGTAAGGGACGGGATAGGAAAACTGAAAGATTATAACATCGGTAACTTCGACAATGCCAGGATTGAAAACCCCCTTCCCAATGGAGACAGGCTGAAGGTAGGCATCGGCGACTATTTGAACCTGGACGTGATGCTGGTGCTTGACAGGAATATGTGGAAACTTAATGCCATGGAGGCTTCCCTCTTAGGATTTGAGGAGGCGGTGCCGCAGGATTGGGACACCCTGGGTCAGTTGGTGCTGGCAGACCTTAAGGACATGGACGGGGACGGCAGCCATGAGCTGTTGGCTATTGGAACAAAGGGCGAATGGGAAGGTATAGGTCCGGAGCCTACCAGTGCTATAGGCATATATACATACAGCGGGGGGAAGATTGCCAACCTGTACTATAGCGATATGAACGACAGGCTGGAAAACGGCAGGGTGGTCACCGAAGGTGGTATGGGAAGAGTGCTGGAGGGCCATCCGGCTGTGCTGGTATTGATTGAAAAAACTGCCCAGGACAACCTGGCAGTAATTGAGGGGCCCGAAACAGAATACTATGTAAGCATTTACAGTCTTGAGAACGGCCTGCTGAAAAAAGTCGGTGAGATTGACTGGAAAGGTGCAGTATCCGAAGTCCTTGGCAGTCGAATAAAGCCTGAATGGGTGGAACTTTTGGGCGTAAAAAGTCTTAAAAGGGGTGCCACGGAAAGCGTGGTATTAAGGGTAGGTTTTAGGTACGCCGGTGAAAGGGACCATTTGTATCAAACCAACGAAGGGATATTCGTGCTGTCCCACGACGGGACCGAGTGGTATATTGACTGGTATCACGAAGGAACCTTTGGTGAGTATCATACCGTCGTCTTTGAAGAATATGCCGATGCGATGGAACCGATAAAGTTTTACTATATTGAAGATATGCCCTTGGAAGAGGAAGACGGGGGCGGCGTGTTTGAGGTATCTTACCGCAATGGCCGGTGGTACGACATCCGTATCTTTGAGGATAAACTGAGTATTAAGGCAGCGGGCGACATGGATGGGGATGGAGTGGCAGAGTTTTTGGTATTTGACGGAAGAAAGCTGGAAGTTCATTCAAGGGATGGAGAAGTCATGGCGGAAATAAGCCTTCCCCGGGATACAAGGGAAGTACCCTTTGCCTGGATAGGCGCATACGGAGGCAGGCAAAGGATTGCTGCCGCCCTGCACCTGGGAGATTATGTTAACATGAATAGCGAAATACATGTGTGGGAAGGGGAAGACTATAAGCTGCAGGATACCTGGCGGAGCGAAACCCTGGGAAGCGACGGTATAACTGCCATGATTGTACGGGATATCAATAGGAACGGAAAACCCGATATATTGGCAAACTATACCAACGATTACCTTGTTCTGGGGCAGTATTTCAAGATATTTGAGCCGTAAGGCTCTTTTTTTTACACAAATTTACCTGAAGGGAAGAGGAGAAAGACGTAGAATACTTATTTGTATAGATTATGTTAACCAAATATTTCAAAACAGCAAACAACAACAGAAGGGATGATTGAATGGGGAAAATCAAAAAAATTGCATTGATTGGGACCATTGCCTTGTCCATTGCAGCCGCCGGAGGGGGAACAGCCCTGGCGGATACGGTGCACGTTGTTTCACCGGGTGATACCTACTGGAAAATAAGCCAGTGGTACGGGGTGGATTTGACAGCGCTGCTGAATGCTAACGGAGCCAATGGCAATTCTGTCTTATACGTGGGCCAGAGGGTGACAATACCCGGGGAGAATGCAGGGTACATAGTTAAGGCCGGGGATACATACTGGATAATAAGTCAAAAAATGAACGTGGACATGAACGAACTGCTAGCCCTCAACGGGGCAAATACCGGGTCGGTCCTGTACAAGGGCCAGAGTATAAAGCTGCCGTCATCGGTAAAAACCCATACGGTAAAACAGGGGGAAACATTTTGGCTTATAAGCAATGCCTATGGCATAAGCATGCAAAGCCTCATGAAGGCAAACGATGCTTCTGCCGGCACCGTCCTTTACCCGGGCATGGTGCTTTATGTTCCCCCGGTAAAGGGAGGCGCCTATACGCCCCCTTCGAGGGGGGGCGGGCAGTCAACGCCGCCGCAGCAGACCCCGCCGCCGCCGGGGCAGAAGCCCTATGTTACCTACACCACCCATACGGTACAAAGCGGTGACGACTTCTGGTCGCTGGGTATAAAGTATGGAGTGCCCTACAGGGAAATACTGGATGCAAATGGCATGAATGAGAACTCGGTAATATACGTGGGACAAAAGCTCAAAATACCGGTACACCATGTTCCGGTTAAGCCAACTCCAGGGCCAAATTACGGGGAACTGCTGGACTGGTGGAGCGAGGCACAGTATGTGTGGCCCATAGGTGCCGATGCAAAGATTACCGATTTTTACACGGGGGTTTCCTGGAATGCCAGAAGGACGGTGGGCGCAAACCATGCCGATGTTGAACCGTTGACGGTGCAGGATGCAAATACTATGAAAAGTATATGGGGCGGTTCCTGGAGCTGGGCTTCCCGACCGGTACTGGTAGAAGTAAAGGGAAGGAAAATAGCCGCTTCGGCCAGCGCAATGCCCCATGACGTTGAGTACATTAAAAATAACGGCTTTCCAGGCCATTTTGACGTTCATTTTTACAACAGCACGAGGCACGTGGACGGTAAGCAGGACCAGGACCACCAGCGGAATATAAAGATTGCTGCCGGGATGAATTAAACAACGGATAAAAATCACCAGACCCAAAAAGTTTGGTGATTTTTTTTGTCAGTTTTTGAATGGGACTACCAATTTGTAGCATGGTATTATATAATTAACTGAAAACTGCCAGGGGTAGGGGTTCCTATGAGGGGTTTTAGGAAAATAAAATCCAGTGCCCGGATGTATCTTGTGTGCCTGCTCATTACAGGGGTCCTTGTTTTCCTCATACTAATTTCCACTATGGACCAGAACGCGAAAAGGCAGTGGCTGGTCATATCGGGGATTTTTTTTGTTATCTTCCTTTCAAGGCTTAACAATTGCATTTCATACCTTTATAACAACCTGATTATCGATGAACTGACCAAGGTCTACAACTACCGTTTCTTTATTACAAGGCTGGAGGAAGAAATGGACAGGGCAAAAAGGTACGGCCGCTCACTGGTGCTGGCCTTTGCCGACTGTGACGACTTCAAATCTTACAATGACAAGTACGGGCACCTGGAGGGTAATATTGCCCTTGAAAAGATTGGCCGTAAACTGAAACAAAACACCCGCTCTTCGGATATAGTGGCAAGGTTCGGCGGGGATGAGTTTGCCGTAATACTGCCGGAGACCGATATAGTTTCGGCAAGGATTGTTATGGACAGGGCTGTGGACTTGATAGAGAGACAAGTGTATAAAACCCGACCGGGAGAAGTGACCATGAGCGTCAGTCTTATACATTACGACGGCGAAAACATAAACGAGTTTCTTGAAAGGGCGGATGCTGTACTCTACAGGGCAAAATTGAACAAAAAAAGGAAAGCCTTCGAGAACAGCAAATGGGGAGAGGCTTAGATACTTTTATATGAAAAAAAGCTGCCGCAAGGCAGCTCTTTTCATATACACCATGCAAGGATTTCCACGGCACTGTTTTCAATAAGGGCGTCTCCGTATTCCTTTAAAAACATTTCGGCGGTCCTGCAGCGGTACCCGTATTCCTCCGCAATCACTTCAAGCGAAAGGTTCGGGTATGTGTCATAGGGCTTCAGGACCAGGTAATAAGCATTCCGGTGCTTGTAAACCGAACTGTCGCCCCTGAAGTTGTCAATAATCCTTTTGCTTAGGGCTATGATATCTTCCAGGTCGTCAAAGCAGTAGCAGATCTCCTTTGATTTGACCGCTTTTTTTGTATCCGAGCCCTTGATGAACTTACTGGGCCCCGGCTTAAGCAGTTGTCGGTTCCTGTATTTTGTTATTGTTATTACAAAGGTGTCCCTTGAGTTGGGTATCGCCTCTACAACCAACTGTTCATCCTTTACTTCAAAACCCTGTTCGACATAGGCCTGGTACAGGATATCCCAGAACAATTCCTGGGCCTTGGGGCTGTTGTATACAAGGTCGTCCATATCAATGTTTCTCTCTTCAAGGTCAATCGAGCTGATGGTTATTTTTACCTTGTAATCACTTATCTTTTCAATTTTCATAACGCATCATCTCCATCTATTATCGTTAACAATATAATATAATTATTGGATGCGGTTGTAAAGAGCCGAAGAACAATTAAGTATTAGAAAAATAGGGGGATTGTGGGATGAGGAAGTAACAAAAGAAAGCTAAAGCGTAAACCACTTTAGCTTTTTTGAAAAGGGAGCGGCCGTATGGAGTTGGAGGGGTTATTGAATACGTGCCGCCCCCTGCCTGCTGACATTCACGAATTTAAGCTCCCAGTTATAGGACATCCTTTCCAGGAAGGCTCTAAGCCTTGACAGGAAATCACTGTTATCGGCATCCACCATGGCTACAATTGTTGAGCCGGCACCGCTAAGAAATACTCCCCTTGCACCGGCATTATAAGCCTGCTCGAATACTTCCTGCATTCCGGGTATGAGCTTTTCCCTGTAGGGTTGGTGGAGCCTGTCCTGTACGGCGTACTTGAGATGCTCCAGTTTGCCCGCCGTAAGGGCCGCAACCATCAATGCCGCCCTGCTGATATTGAACACGGCATTCCCCAGTTCAACCTGTTGGGGGAGTACCATGCGTGCCTTTGTGGTGGACAGCATAAAATCCGGAACCATTACAAGCATTCTAAGGTTTTCGGGAAAATCCACCTTTATATACCCCACCGAAGAGGTATCCTGGGAGTACGATAGGGTCATGCCGCCAATCAGGGCCGGTACTATGTTGTCGGGGTGGCCCTCCAAGGCTGTGCCCAACCGGATAATCTCTTCCAGGCTCAAGGTTTCCCCGGTCATTGCATTTGCCAGTATAAGTCCCGCCGCCGTGCTTGCAGCGCTGCTGCCCAGGCCCCGTGCCACCGGGATTTCATTATAAGAGGTTATTTTAAGTCCCGCCGGTATATAGCCCACCTTTTCAAAGACGGTTTTCATAGCCTTGTATATTAAATTGGAGTCATCCTTTCCAATTAGGCCTGCATCCCTGCCGTGGTTCTCTATTACTAATCCTTCAGGTATTTCCTCCGCCGCCACCGTGTTGTAAATATCCAACGCAACACCCATGCAGTCAAAGCCCGGTCCCATATTGGCAGAAGTAGCCGGTACTTTTACCCTATACATATTCATCACCGCCAATTAGGCTTGCAACTTGGGCCGAAAGGGTATTGAAATCGGCTGGAAGCTGCAGTGGTTTTGAGCTTGTGTTTATGGCTATATCCGGGTCCTTGAGGCCGTTTCCGGTCAGGACGCAAACCACGGTGGAGTTCTTTTCAATGTGTCCTTCTTTTGCCAGTTTAATAAGTCCCGCCACCGATGCGCAGGAAGCCGGTTCTGCGAATATGCCTTCGCCGGAAGCAAGCAGCCTGTATGCCTCTAAGATTTCTTGGTCGGTCACCTTGTCAATACGGCCGTGGGACTGGGCCGCGGCATTCTCCGCGCCTTTCCAGCTTGCGGGATTGCCTATGCGAATGGCGGTGGCAATCGTTTCAGGGTTTGTTATTACCCTTCCCTCAACGATGGGCGCGGCACCTGACGCCTGAAAACCCAGCATTACAGGAAGGCTATTTATAACCCCGCTTTGCATGTATTCCTTAAAGCCTTTCCAGTAGGCTGTTATGTTTCCGGCATTTCCAACCGGAATGGCGAGATAATCGGGCGGACCGGCGAGTTGGTCGCACAGTTCAAAGGCGGCGGTTTTTTGTCCTTCTATCCGGTCGGGATTGATGGAGTTAACCAGCGTTACCGGATATTCCTCTGAAAGCCTTTTTACCATATCCAAGGCCTGGTCAAAGTTTCCATCCAATGCTATTACTCTGGCTCCGTATGCGGATGCCTGTGCCAGTTTGCCCTGCGCTATTTTACCGGCGGGTATAAGAACTATACACCCGATACCCGCTCTTGCCGCATAGGCGGCTGCGGAGGCGGAAGTGTTGCCGGTAGAAGCGCATACAATACACTTCGAGCCGGCTTCCACCGCTTTAGTAACCGCCATGGTCATACCCCTGTCCTTAAAGGACCCGGTCGGGTTAAGGCCTTCATATTTTAAATAGACTTTGATATTGCTGCCAATCCGTTCTTCCACTGCATAACCCCTTAAAAGGGGGGTATTGCCTTCGTTCAAGCTTATTATTCTTGTATTCTCACCGACATTGAGATAATCCCTGTATCGTTCAATTAGTCCATTGTATCTCAACTAAGCTTCCCCCTCTACGCGTAAAATGCTGAGTACATTGTCTATACAGTCGGCGGTTCCCAGCAGGTCAATTCTTTTGTCAATGTCCGTTTCATATATATCATGGGCGACAAATATAACCTGGTCTTGGTCAATAAGCCTTCCGAGCTTTGCCCTTTCCGGGAATATGAGTTCGAATCTACTGAAAAGGCCTGCGATTATATTCATAGCTTCAATACGGTCATTTACCTTGACCCTTATTAAGAAATCCGACTTGCAGCCCGCGGTATCCAGCTTCACCGGGGCAGGGTCCTCCAGCTTGCAATCCTCCACCCCTTGGCTTGACATGTTGTGCCTTACTATGTCAAAAATGTCACCAACCACGGCACTGGCGGTAGGCAGTTTGCCTGCACCCCGGCCGAAGAACAGAACATCACCCACAGCGTCTCCCTTTACAACTATGGCATTGTACACATCCGACACCCTTGCCAGCGAGTCGGTGTTTTTTAGCAGCACAGGCGCAACTCTTGCCATTATACCATGGTCGGTTTTCCGGCTCAAAGCCAATAATTTCACCGAACATCCCAAGTACCTGGCCAGGCTTATATCATCGGCGGAAATATTGTTTATGCCTTGGACAGGTATGTCTTCATAATTAACGCTAATTCGGAATGCAATGGAGGATAAAATGGCCAGTTTCCTGGCGGCGTCAAGTCCCAGTATGTCCGCTTCAGGATTGGCTTCCGCGTACCCGCACTGCTGTGCTTCTTTAAGAGCGGTTTCAAAATCAAGCCCGGAGCTGTCCATGCGGGACAGTATATAATTGGTGGTACCGTTTACTATTCCCCTTATCTCGGTGATGTTGTTGGCAGCAAGGCATTCTTTTAGGGGTTTTATTATGGGTATTCCTCCCCCGACGCTGGCCTCGAACAGCAGCCGTACCCCGTTTTGGCGGGCAATATTCTGCAATTCGCTGCCGAACTTTGCTATAAGGTCCTTGTTGGCGGTTACCACGTGCCGCCCCTTAAGCAGTGACTGCTTTACGTAAAAATACGCCGGGTCAATACCTCCCATCACCTCAACCACGATGTCAACATCGCTTGATATAATGTCGTTAAAACTGTCGGTCAGCTTACAGCCGTAAGGCTTGTTGTAATGTTTATCCTTGTTGCGTACCAAAATCTTCTCTATTGAAAGGTCATTTTTCCTGCACGAATCCCTTTCCAGAAGCTCCACTACCCCGGAACCTATGGTGCCGCACCCCAGCAGTCCTATCTTAACCATGATGATTACCTCCCTATTCTCTGGATACAATATCTAAGCTGTTGACTCCGGGGATTTTTCTTATATCGTTCAATAATTCCTCCACGTCCTTGTTAATGTCTGATGTTTGGAAGGAGATGCTTACCATAGCCACGTCGTGTATGGGTATGTTTTGGTTTATGGTAAGGATGCTCCCTTGGGCTTTGGCGATTGTATCAAGGACCTTGGACAGTACCCCCGGAATATGTTCAAGCAGCAAAGTAATGGTTGCTATTTTCATTTTTCTTGTTTCATAAAAAGGAAAGACATAATCCTTGTATTTATAAAACGCACTTCTGCTGATGCCTGCCATCTTTACCGCTGCATTAACGTTTTTGGCCCTGCCCGTTCGAAGAAGGGCCTTTGTCTCGATTACCTTGGAAAA
>LFRM01103556.1_pt1 | contig 29865 bp, 22 predicted proteins | sample 618341 | NCBI WGS metagenome assembly LFRM01 (sample SAMN03654438, study PRJNA283298) | anaerobic digester metagenome | isolation source: pool of bioreactors CSTR01a, CSTR02a, and CSTR03a thermophilic anaerobic... | place: Denmark: Kgs. Lyngby | collected 2014-05-21 | reverse complement strand
CGGAATAATACATATGGGCTTCCCGAAATACTATGCTAACGGGCAACAAAAAACCCCTGCCTTATTAAAAGCAGAGGGTCGTTTAAACTTTCCTACCCGCCCAGATACGCCTTTCTAACTTCTTCACTCTCCTGCAGTTCGCGGGCAGTACCTGAAAGGACAATTTTTCCTGTTTCCAAAACGTAAGCTTTATCAGCAATAGACAGAGCCATATTAGCATTCTGCTCTACCAGCAGGATAGTAGTGCCCGCTTCATTGATTTCCTTGATAATATTGAAAATTTCCTGAACCAGGAGAGGCGCCAACCCCATGGAAGGCTCATCAAGGAGGAGAAGTTTCGGCTGGGACATAAGGGCCCTGCCCATAGCCAGCATTTGCTGTTCCCCGCCGCTCAAGGTTCCTGCCTTTTGAAAGCGTCTTTCCTGGAGTATGGGAAAACGGTCAAATACCCGCTGAAAACTATTCTTGATGCCTTCCTTATCCTTGCGCAGGTAAGCCCCCAGTTCAAGGTTTTCATAAACAGTCATCTGGGCAAAAACACGCCTCCCCTCAGGAACCTGAGAAATTCTCCTCTTAACGATTTCCTGAGCGGGCTTGTTGGTAATGTCTTCACCCTCAAATTCAATTTTTCCGTTTTTAGGATGAATCAGTCCGGAAATAGCTTTTAAGGTCGTGCTTTTCCCTGCCCCGTTCGCTCCGATAAGAGATACTATTTCTCCCTTGGAAACTTCCAGGGAAATACCCCGCAGTGCCTGGATATTCCCATAAAATACATCAATGTTTTGTATGGAAAGCACTATACCGCCTCCTCCCCAAGGTAGGCCGCAATAACCTTTTTGTCCTGTTTTATCTCTTCAGGAGGCCCTTGGGCAATGATTTCTCCATGGTCCAAAACAATAATACGTTCACAAACACCCATAACAAGAGACATATCATGCTCAATGAGAAGAATGGTCATATCAAAATGGTCTCGCAGCCACTTGATCAAACCCATTAATTCTTTAGTCTCATTTGGGTTCATCCCGGCGGCAGGCTCATCGAGGAGCAAGAGTTTTGGTTTGGCTGCAATTGCACGGGCAATTTCCAGCCGCCGCTGTTCTCCATAAGGCAAATTCTTGGCTATCTCGTTTTTGCTGTCCAGGAGATTGAAAATCTCAAGGATCTTTTCTGCCTCTTCCACAATCCCTGCCTCCCGTTTACTAAACCCAGGAAGTCTGAATAAAGCGCAAACCAGAGGGTAGCACCGATGCCAATGCATCGCTATCCGTACATTATCTAATACCGTGAGGTCATTAAAAAGGCGGATATTCTGAAAAGTACGGGCGACACCTAATGAGGTAATTTGAAAAGGCTTCAAGCCGGACAGGTCGTGCTCCTCAAGAAACATTTCACCCTCAGTAGCCTTGTAAACCCCGGTAAGCAGATTAAAAACGGTAGTCTTCCCAGCGCCGTTAGGCCCAATTAAACCAACCAGCTCGTTTTTTTCAAGTACAATATCAATGTTTCTTACTGCTTCCAGTCCTCCAAAGGTTTTAGACAGATTGTTTACTCTGAGCACTGCCATGAGATTCACCTCTTTTCCGGAAGAAAAGGTCAAAGGTCGCTTCCTTGGTTCCCATTAAGCCCTGGGGTCTGAGAATCATAACAATGATCAACAATGAAGCATAAATCACCATCCGCAAAACGGAGAGGTCCTGTAGAGCTGCAGTGGCCACGGTCACAAATATGGCAGCAATAATCGAACCGGTAATGCTCCCCAATCCCCCGAATACGGCTATAACAAGCACGTCAAAAGATTTCATTAAACCAAAAGTATTGGGCTGAATAACATAGAAATAATGGGCATAAATCGCACCAGCAACTCCTGCAAAGAAAGCCCCAATGGCAAAAGCCATAACTTTGTACAAAGTGGTGTTGACACCCATGGCCTCTGCGGCAATTTCATTTTCTCTGACTGCTATACATGCCCTTCCGTGGGTTGAATTGATGAAATTTTTTATCAAGACCACTGTTAATACCGTCCAGACAAACAACCAGAACCAGGTACATAACTGGGGAATACCGATAAGACCGGCTGCTCCGCCCACGTAATCGATATTAATGAGAACGCCCCTGACAATTTCCGCAAAACCCAGGGTAGCAATAGCAAGATAATCCCCTTTAAGACGCAGGGTAGGGGCACCGAGAAGTATGCCCATAAATCCAGCAGCACAGGCACCAGCCAGAAGTGCCAGCAGAAAAGGCTGACCCAACTTCACTGTCATGACACCGGCAACGTAGGCGCCAATAGCCATAAAACCTGCATGCCCCAGGGCAAGCTGACCGGTAAAACCGGTGATCAGATTTAAGCTTACCGCAAGAATAATATTAACGCCTATGAGCACCAGGTTAATCTGCTGGAAGGGAGTAATCATTCCTTGTTTAATGCCAAAATCAACGGCAAAGTAAAAAATTACCAGAGCAGCGGCAACGCAGAGGTTTAATTTCAAACGCTGTTTTCGCATTGATTACACCTTCTCTCTTTCGTCCTTGCCCAAAAGTCCTGAAGGCTTGACGATGAGGATTAATATTAGAATTGCGAAAACAAAGGGATCACGCCACGCACTGCTCCAGTAACCGCTCACCAGTGCCTCTACAATACCCAACAAAAAACCTCCGGCAAAAGCGCCGGGAATAAGGCCGATTCCACCCAGCACCGCAGCAATAAATGCTTTTAGACCCGGCATAAAGCCCATAAGTGGATAAAGTGTATTATAGTATAAGCCTAACAAAACTCCTGCCACAGCTGCAAAGGCTGAACCTATAGCAAAGGTAATAGAAATTGTTGTGTCTACATTAATGCCCATTAAACTTGCAGCATCCTTGTCCCAGGATACAGCACGCATAGCCTTACCTGCTTTGGTTTTCATAACCACATACTGGAGAAAAATTGCCATTACCAGAGTCACGGAAAAAATCAGCAGCTGGTAAGAAGTAACCGAAACCTCTCCACCAAAAAATTTGAACTGGTGGTTCTGAATTATCCTCGGAAATGCTTGAAAATCGGCGCCAAAAACTAACAGTCCTCCGTTTTGCAGAAGGAGTGAAGCACCAATTGCCGTAATTAGAACTGCCAACCTGCTGGACTTCCTCAACGGTTTATAAGCAATGCGTTCAATGAGCACACCCAATATTACTGATGCAGCCATGGCAATAAGTATGGCCAAAACGAAATTAGCATTATAAGCAGTAATTGCAAAAAAGGCAGCAAAGGTCCCCACCATTAGAATTTCCCCGTGCGCAAAATTAATCAGCTGCACAATACCATACACCATTGTGTATCCAAGGGCGATAAGAGCATAAATGCTACCCAGAGATATTCCATTTAAAATCTGCTGAATGAATTCAGTCAATTGCTCTCACTCCTTCACCCAAGTGGAAAAGGACAAAAGGAAGGGGATGTAAAATCCCCAATCCTCTTTATCCTAACTTGATTCTCTAATTATTTTGTAGGAGCTATCTTTGTCTTCAATGTCTGTTCGCCGTTTACTAGTTCAATAATGGCAATTTCTTTAATTGGGTTGTGGTTTTCATCAAAGCTTAGAGTACCTGTAACAGCGTCAAAATCCTTTGTCTCGGCCAAGGCATTCTTGATAGCTTCAGCATCAGTGGAACCGGCTCTCTCAATAGCATCAGCAACTAGATATGCTACGTCGTAGCCCAGGGCAGCAAAGGAACCCGGCTCGGTGTCATATTTTTCTTTGTAAGCTTTAACAAAGCTTTGTACCTTTTCGCTGGGGTCCTTGGAGGAATAGTGGTTGGTAAAGAAACAATTGTTCAAGTTTTCTGCTCCGGCAATCTTCACCAGATCGGGGGAATCCCATCCGTCAGCACCCAGGAAAGGAACGTCTATGCCCAGTTCGCGGCCCTGGGAAACAATCTTGGCCACTTTCTGGTAGTAGCCGGGAACATACACAACGTCCGCACCTGCTTTAGTAAAGCTAGTCAGAGTTGGACGGAAGTCTTCGTCATCCTTGCCGTAACCTTCTTCAGCTACAATAGTTCCGCCCAGAGCTTCAAAGTTGGCCTTAAATTCTTTTGCCAAACCTTTGCTGTAGTCGTTGGTGTTGTCAAAATAAATAGCGGCTTTTTTGGCACCCAGATCATTATAAGCAAAATCTGCACCTACAATTGCCTGAGGCGGGTCAGTAAAGCAGATTCTGAAAACGTAATCTCTTACCTTACCGGTTTCAGGATCAACAGTAACATCAGGATGAGTTGCAGAAGCTGTTAACAAAGGAATTTGATATTGTTGACAAATAGAAGTTACTGCCAGAGTAGGACCTGTGGTTACCGGCCCCATATGGACAACAATGTTTTCTTCGGTAATCAGCTTGGTGGCAATACTTACGGCTTCATCCAATTTCCCCTGGTTATCTCTTACAAGGGGTTCAATTTGTTTTCCCAAAACACCGCCGGCGGCATTGATTTGTTCAATAGCCAGCATTACGCCATCTCTGGTATGAGAACCGAAAGTAGCAGCTTCACCGGATAATACATAGTTAACACCGATCTTAATAGTTTCATCGGCGGCTCCTTCTTCACNNGCCACCGCCGCCACACCCAACGGCAATACCCATGGTAAATAAAATTACCAGGATAAGTACTAAATGCTTGTTCCATCTTTTCATTTTTGCCTGATTCCCCCATTCATAAAATTGTTTTCTCCCAATACTCCCATTTATTCAACACTACACAAAAGAAATCTGCTGTAGTGCAACACCCCCTCTTGCCCAAAAAACAGCTAAAAAACAACATTATACAAGGAAGATTATATACTTTGCTTCATACAAGTGTCAATTACTCTTTTTACTGTATTTAACCAGTAAACAAGTGTCCATGACGGAGAATACATTGGCATGCCCCTATCCATACCTCTAGCGGCTTTCTCGACATATTCTTCAGAATCGGTTTTTTTCCTGCCATACTGCAACAAGTACCATTTTTTCACCTATTGGGTTTTTGAAGGATAAGAATGTACTGGTGCACAATATTGGGAACATAAGCAAAGGGATACCCGTAAGGTCTGAGACGGGACCCTGCCTGGTACCAAACCTTTTCACCCTTGGGTATAAACCCCCTGCCCCCATTTACTTCCTGTGCCACCCTGGCTATATCAGCATGGGTAAAAATATAGCGGCCTTTCTGATACGCATTGCGCAGAATAACCACCATGTAACGGCCGCCTTTCAGCACACGAAAACACTCAGTGAATACTTCCCCCATTGCCCTTAAAAAATCATCATAATCCTTGGAATTGGCAATATCCCCTTCTTCCTGGGAGATCATGTTGTAATCCGTATGCCTGTTGTTGAAAGGGGAATCCTTTCCGGTGCACATGGTGCGCTTTAACTGCAGGTTGTAGGGAGGGTCGGCAGCAATAAAGTCAAAGCTGTTGTCTTCCATTGTTTTCATTACCTGCCTGCAGTCCCCCAGGTGCATTTCCCCGGCGGCAATCTCAGGATGTTCTTCCAAAACCTGCCGGTAGACTTCGATCCATTTGGGGTTTATCTCAATGCCAACGCTTTTCCGTGGAGGTTCACATATGGAAGCTCCCAACAGCGTCCCTCCCACCCCCGCAAAGGGATCCAGCACACGCTCGCCCTTTTTGGTGAAAAATTCAATCAGTTCCTTCATCAGCTGGGGCGGTTTGTTTGCCCCGTGCTGTTTTCGCAGGTGGTGGCCGTAAGCAGAAGGGTAGGAAGTAGTCATTACGGTCTTCGTAAAATACAGCCACTCTTCCCCTGACAGGTGGTTAAGCCGGTTCCGTGGGTCCTCATCTCCTGCTTTATACTCCGGAACCGGGGCAGCTTCCCCTTGTGAATACTTGTCCAGGACCTCTTTCAGGAGAGGACAGGGAGCAAGCTCACAGATAAGGCAATCCCTTACCGGCTTCTTACATGAAAAGCTCTTCTGTGTCATGTCAGGCTCACCCTAACAAGCGCTGTAGCCGCACCCCATGCACAACAGGCACCCTTCAGATTCGATTAAAAGGGCTTTCCCGCACTCAGGACACATTTTAAAAAAGTTGCGCTTTTTCCCGTTGTCCACAGGGCCCCCGTTTTGGGCAATAGTCCGTTCAATAAATTTGCCAATGGCATCGGGAACGGAAGTAATCTGGTTGGGACCAAAACCAATAGTGCTGGAACCACCGATGCCCTTTAGCTGGTCTGCTATAACCTGGGGATCAATCCCACAGCGCAGGCCGATGGAGATTAGACGGGTAATACCCTCGGTAAAGGCATATACATCTGAACCTGCCTTGCCAATCATGCCTAGAAGCTCAATTGGCCTGCCGTCCAAATAATTAAGAGTAACAAGGAGTGTACCCAGGGGCGTTTTCAGCTTGACACTGGGCCCGTCCAAACGCTCAGGACGCTTAATGGGTTTTAATTTCCCAAAGGGCACGTTGATCATATCCTTTTCCTGGGCGGGTGCCTCTTCCTTAACCGTAAGGACACCTTTCCGGCTCCCGGTACGGAAATAGGTAATACCTTTACAGCCCATTTTATAAGCCATCCTGAACAGCTTGTCTACCTCAGCAGGAGTATGTTCCTTAGGTGCATTTACTGTCTTGCTGATGCTGCTGTCCACATATTTTTGGATGGCAGCCTGCACACGCACATGCTCTTCTGGACTCAGGTCAAGGGCTGTAACATAGTAGTCAGGCAGAGATTCCCCTTTTTCTTGAAGCCTCTCAACCAGCCAGTGGTGAACAAAATGAGTTCCTGTCCTGTCCTCCCTCTTGTATGAGAAGCTGAATACGGGTTCGATCCCGCTGCTTACACCGGCAAGAATCGATGTAGTCCCCGTAGGAGCCTGGGTTAAAAGCATGGAGTTGCGGATTCCATACTCCCTTATAGCCGACCTGATATCTTCAGGTAGGGTTTTAATAAAATAGCTGTCCAGGTACGCCTCCTTATCAAACCAGGGAAAAGCACCCCTCTCCTTTCCCAGTTCAATAGAAGCCCTGTAGGCTTCTTCAGCAATCATCCCAAAGGTCTTGTCGATGATTTCCAGCGATTCATCGCTGCCGTAACGAACTTCCTGGAGGAGGAGCATATCGGCAAGGCCCATGGTACCAATTCCTATCCTGCGGGCACCGTTGCGCTGTACCTCTTCATGCTGGGGCATAAAGTAGTGGTTAATTTCAATAACATTATCTGACATGCGCACCGCAGTGTGTACACTCTCCTTAAGAAGGGGATAGTCAATTTCATATTTCCCGTTGACTTCTTTAAGATGAGAAACAAGGTTGATTGAGCAGAGATTGCATACCCCATAGGGGCCCAACCCCTGTTCACCGCAGGGATTGACCGATACAATTTCCTCACAGTAGGAAAGGTTGGACTGCTTGTTATAGCGTTCCAAAAAAACTACACCTGGTTCTCCCGAAGCGTGCGCAGCATCAGCAATTTTCTCCCACAACCAGCGGGCCTTCACCGGCTTGCCACCCTGGACCACATTGCCAGCCTCATCTAGTCCGTATTCAATAACAGGCCAGCCTTGTTCTTCCCACTTTTCAAGGTTACCCGTCCATACCTGGTTGTAACGGGGATGAGTAAAGTCGGGAAAACGGAAAACCCAATCCTCATCCTTTTCTACCGCTTCCATGAATTTATCTGATATGGCCACTGAAAGGTTGGCATGTTCAATTTTGCTCAAGTCCCTTTTTACATCAATAAATTCCAGGATGTCGGGGTGCCAGTCCCAGAGCATAAACATCAGGGCCGCTCTCCTGCTCCCCCCCTGTTCAACCTGGTGGGCAACGGCACTGGCGGCCTCCATCCAGCTGACTGAGCCGCTGCTCCGGCCGTTTACTTTCTTGACATAAGCCCCTTTGGGGCGAAGTACACTCCAGTTAATGCCTACCCCTCCGCCACGGCTTGTAATTTCAACAATTCTGGCTATGGTGTCCATGATACCCTGCCTGCTGTCATTACCAAAAACAGGGTCGCTACTTTCTACCGGTATCACAGTACAGTTGTAGAAAATCAAATCGCTGCCGGTTCCTGCCCCGGCTAAGATGCGGCCTGCAGGGATAACACGAAAGTCCTTCATGGCCTCAAAAAACTGCCCTGCATAATCTGACCGTTTTGACTCTTCTTCAACTTCCGCCACTGCATTAGCTACCCGCCGGGCAACCTCCGGCCACATTTTTTCTATAGGCCTACCTTCACTATCGCGGAGGACGTACCTATCCATTAGAACCTTTTCCCTCTGTTCATTCCATGCGGGTTGTATAAAACTCACCTGCACCATTCCTCCCTTTTATTCCTTGCTTCCAATTCTTGTCCTCTTCAAATAACCTTATTTGTCCATTCCCTACTAATACTATATCCCGGGTTAAAAAACCTCTGCACTTTTTCATAGTTTTTCCATGACAACAGAAGGAATAAAAAAGGAAGATTATGAATCTCCCCTGGAAATATCAACAACATGCCATGTGCTTCTGTACTGCTATCGAAGGCTAATAAAATGGCTGCGCAGTTCCTGAAAAAAACGCCCTGGCCTGCCAATTTAAGACAGTTCCAATCTTTTTTAAGCCCACTTATTTTGTAAGCGGAACTTGTTTCCCAAAATGTAAGCTTTGCCGGCACTAAGGGCGTGGAAGCCTGTCCGCAGCGGAATGATACATGCTGCTTGAAGACAACGGTTGTGCGCTAGTGTCTTTAACCGCAGGGCAAGCTATACAATTGTCTCCACCTACCTCGGAAAGCCAAGAGGGCAGTTGGGAAAAATTAACCTTAAGTCGCCAGGACAACCCTGTCGCTGACAAAAGCCTCTCCCCTGAGGTGCTCAAATTCCTGGAGCAACCCGTTAACTGTCATCTTTTGCTTGAAATCATCTGCCAGTTCCAGTATTATCCTACCCTCATGCATCATTATTAGCCTGTTGCCCAATCTCAGGGCTTGCTCCATATTGTGAGTAACCATAAGTGTGGTCAGGTTGTTTTCCCCAACAATTTTTTCAGTGAGTTCTACAATTTTTTTTGCCGTCTTAGGGTCCAGGGCCGCTGTATGCTCATCCAAAAGCAGCAGCCTGGGGTGAGTCAAAGTGGCCATAAGGAGAGTAATAGCCTGGCGCTGACCGCCGGAGAGTAGGCCCACCTTATCTTTTAGCCGGTTTTCCAGCCCCAACTCCAACAGTGCCAACCTGTCGGCGAAGAACTGCCTCTGGTCTTTTCGGATACCCAGCTTAAGACCCCTCTTTTTACCCCTGGCCATGGCCATGGACAGATTCTCCTCAACTGTCATGGAAGGAGCAGTACCACGCATAGGGTCCTGAAAGACCCTCCCTATTGAATAGGCCCTTCTATGCTCCGGCAGTCCCTTAATATCATTCCCGTCCAGGGTAATGCTTCCTGCATCAATAGGGTATACACCGGCAATAACATTGAGGAGAGTAGACTTTCCTGCTCCATTACTGCCAATAACGGTAATAAAGTCTCCTTCCGCAAGTTCCAGGAAAATTTCGACCAACGCTGATTTCTGGTTGACAGTATTAGGATTGAATATTTTCGTTACGTTTTCCAAACGGAGCAAAGTATCTCCCCCTAACTCAGCTGCCGGTTACACTGGCTTTTTTATTCAGGTTCAGCATATCCTTGACCCTGGGACTGACGAGAGCGATTACAACAAGAACAGCGGTTATCAGTTTAAGGTCAGAAGCTCTAAAGCCCACTAGAAGAGCTACAGCAATAGCCAAACGGTAAACGATGGATCCTCCCACTACTGCTATGGTAGCTCGTGGAATGCTGCCAGCTCCCAGCAGTACCTCACCAATTATTACAGAAGCAAGGCCGGCAACGATCATACCAATCCCCATTCCGGCATCAGCAAAGCCCTGGTACTGTGCTACAAGAGCACCGGAAAAAGCCACCAGACCATTGGAAATAGCCAGGCCCAGTATCTTCATATTATCAGTGTTTACACCAAGGCTCCTGATCATATACTCGTTATCCCCTGTTGCCCTTACGGCAAAACCTGTTTCCGTATAAAGAAACCAGTCTAAAAGCAGCACGATTACCGTTACACAAAGGGCAAAGAATACCAGCGTGGCAATAACCTCAGGTATAATTCCTTTAACCATGGACACAGCGGTTTCCGTTCTCAGGAGGGGAACATTTGATTTACCCATAACCCGCAAATTAATCGAATACAACGCTGTCATCGTCAGGATACCGGCAAGAAGACCTGAAATCCTGCCTTTTGTGTGCAGCAGACCGGTAATAACACCCGCAGAAGCCCCGGCCAGGATTGGCACGAGGCTTGCTGTTACGGGATGATAGCCTTTTGTAATCAGTGTTGCGGCCACGGCAGCCCCCAGGGTGAAGCTGCCTTCTACTGTTAAATCCGCAAAATCAAGGACGCGAAAGGTAATATACACCCCTATTGCCATAATTGCGTAGACAAGCCCTTGCTCAACGGATTGCATGAAAAATCCAGCGCTCATTTACCTTTCACCTCACAAGGTCAGGCCAAGTGTCCAGGGTCTCTATTCGAAAACCTGATCAGCCTCATTAAGGATATCTTCCGGAATCTCAACTCCCATAGCTTTTGCTGCACTCTTGTTCACATAAAGCTGCATGTTTTTCTGCTTTTCAATAGGCATTGTGGCAGGGTCTTCACCCTTCAGGACCCTAATTGCCATTTCAGCAGTCTGCCTACCCAATTCATAGTAGTCAATTCCCACAGTAGCCAGGGCTCCTCTCTCCACGGAATCCCCTTCACCTGCAATTACAGGGATCTTGTGTTCTTCGGCAACCTGCAGTACAGTTTCCAAAGCCGAGACCACCGTATTGTCAGTAGGCACATAAATGGCATCCACCCTACCGGCCAGGGAGCCTGCTGCCTGGTTAACATCAGCGGAAGTAGCAACACTGGCTTCAACAATTTCCAGTCCGATATCCCCAGCAACTTCCTTAGCAATTTTTACCTGGACCTCAGAGTTCACTTCTCCGGCGTTATAAATAACGCCCACCTTCTTGGCACCAGGAACGAAAGCCTTGATTAGTTCCAGCTGCTCAGCGATGGGGTTCATATCTGTTGTCCCTGTCACATTTGTCCCAGGAGCCTCCATACTTTCCACAAGACCGGCAGCCACAGGGTCTGTAACAGCAGTGATCAGAATGGGAATATCAGCAGTAGCCTGTGATGCTGCCTGGGCAGTAGGAGTTGCAATGGCAAAAATCAAATCCACCTTGTCATTGGCAAACTTCTGAGCAATAGTCAGGGCATTGGACTTGTCATTCTGTGCGTTATTGAAATCATAGATTACATTTTCGCCCTCAACATAACCGCCTTCAGTCATGGCATCAATAAAACCCTGGCGTGCGGCATCCAGCGCAGGGTGTTCAACAATTTGGGTAATCCCTATGGTAACCTGCTCACTGTCAGCGCCTTCTCCGCCACCGCACCCTACAACACCAGCCATTACCATGGCTACAACCAGCAGCATTCCTAAAATACCAACCGTTCTTCTGTCCTTCATTGAAGATACCTCCGTAAAATTATTTTTAATACCTTGGCCCCTCCAAAGGCTCAAGGGCAGTACTGCAACGCTCCCTTAAAGAGCGCCAAAAACCACAAAAATACGGCCATACCCCCCCCGTTTTTAGGATATATTAGGGTTATTATAAGCTAGTTATTTAATGGCGGTCAATACATATCTGTTACACTACCGTTCTTCCCTATCATAAGGCACACTCAAGGCTTTGGGAGCTCCTATACGGTATACCATATTCCGCTGGGTGACCAGTATCAGCACCAATACAGTAAAAAGATAAGGGAGCATTTTCAAAAAGTAAGGCGACATGCTGACATCGATGGCCTGGAGACGGTACCCCAGGGCATCAATACCACCAAAAACATAGGACCCCCACAGGGCATTCAGAGGATTCCATGTAGCAAAGATAACCAGGGCAACAGCAATCCAGCCGCGGCCGGCAACCATGTTCTCCATCCATGTAGGAACATAGGCCATAGAGATATATGCACCGCCAATGCCTGCCAGAATACCTCCCACAATCACACTTACATATCGAATAAGAAAAACATTCACCCCCAGGGAATCCGCAGCCCCGGGGTTATCCCCTACCGCCCTCAAGTTAAGTCCCGCCCTGGTTCTAAAAACAATAAACCAGCACAGGGGAGCAAGGATGTAGCTGAAGAGGACCAAAATATCATGCTGAAACAGTATAGGACCGATTACAGGAATATTTGATAAAACCGGTATATCAACAACACGGAAGGGGTCCGGGAGAGGTGTCCCTACCAGAGACTTACCCAGGTAGCCGCTTAAACCGGTTCCGAAAATGGTCAATGCCAGACCGCTCACTACCTGATTGGCCCGCAGGCTGACACACAAAAAAGCATGAATAAATCCCATTGCGCCCCCTGCAGCCATAGCAGCCAAAAGACCAATCCAATGATTCTGTGTTATTGAACCAGCCATAAAGCCGGTTACTGCCCCAACCAGCATCATGCCTTCCACACCGAGATTCAAGACACCGCTGCGCTCGCTTATCAGCTCACCCAGCGCAGCGTAAAAAATCGGTGTGCCGGCTGTAACTGCCGTTGCCAGAACTGCAATTATAAAACCTGTACTCATGCTGAATCCTCTCCTGCAGACACCGCCGGTTTGGCGAGTCTAATTCGATACCTGACCAGTATTTCCCCGCCTAGGACAAAAAAGAGCAGTGTGCCTTGAATAACCGAAACCAGGTTGGCGGAAATCCCTGATGTCTGAATAATATATCCTCCCGTTTCCAGAGCACCGAAGAGCACTGCAACAACAACTGTAGCTAATGGGTTTAGATTAGCCAGCCAGGCAACGATGATCGCCGTGTACCCATAGCCGGGACTGAAACCGGGGCGCAGCCTGTGCACCAGCCCTGAAACCTCGGACATCCCCGCCAGCCCGCATAGGGCCCCGCTAACAAACATCACCAGGATAATCTGACGGCGGATATTCATTCCGGCGTACCTGGCAGCAGGCTCACTTTCACCGATAACCCGGATCTCGTATCCCCACCTGGTCTTATAAATTACAACATATAAGATAACAGCCATAATAAGTCCAATAATCAACCCAAAGTGAATCCTGGAACCTGCAAGTGCTGGGAGAGTAGCACTTTCGCTGAAAGTCGCCGTAAGGGGGAAATTAAACCCTTCCGGGTCCTTCCACGGGCCGTAAACAAGGTAGTCAACCCAAAAAATAGCAACATAATTGAGCATTAGAGTGGTAATGGTCTCATTTACTCCCAAATACGCCCGGGGAACGGCACACAGCAGCGCCCAAACCCCGCCGGCAAAACAAGCTGCGAGAAACATCAGAGGAAGGACTACCCAGATGGGGTAGTCAGGCATGAACAAAGCAACCCCTGTTGCCGCAAAAGCGCCCATATGAAGTTGGCCTTCACCCCCAATATTCCACAACCGCATCCTGAAAGCCAGCCCCAAACCCAAACCAGCCAGCATCAGCGGAATTGCCTTAAGGATTGTCTCTGTCATACCATAAGAAGTGCCTATTACTCCAAAAAACATTTTGGAATAAGCTGCAAAAGGGTCCTGCCCGGATAACAGCAAAAACAACCCGCAGATTGCCAGTGCCAGGATTACAGCGATTAGAGGGACAAGTATCTGCATGAAGGGGGAGGGAGAAAAATCTTTCTCTATAGTTATCCTGCCGGGTTTAACAGCTTCCAATGCCACCAGAAGCCACCTCCCCGGAAGCGCCCATCATCATCAGACCAAGTTCCTCAATATCTGTATCTTCCCGGTTTACAGGCCCGGCCAATCTGCCTTCATAAAGAACACCGATACGGTCGCTGAGCTTTAAGACTTCATCCAAATCCTCCGATATCAGGAGTACAGCTGCGCCCTTTTCTTTTTCCTCAATAATCAGGCGGTGCACTGCATCAGTTGCCCCAATATCCAGACCCCTGACAGGGTAAACTGCTACAATCAGTTTAGGGTCAGAGGAAAATTCCCTTGCCAGAAGGAGTTTCTGCAGGTTGCCCCCGGACAGCATGCTTACCGGGCTTTCTAAACTGCTGGCAAAGATGTTGAACTTGGAGACAAGTTCCATTGACTTGGATAATGCATCCCGCCGTTTCAGGAAGGGTCCCAGGCTGTAGGCAGGGGTATGGTACCCTTTGAGGATTACATTCTCCACTATTCCCAATCCGGGGACCAGTCCTGTTCCCAACCGGTCTTCAGGAACGTAACTGATTCCTGCAGAAATCCTCTGGCGAATACTGCTGCCTGTCATATCCACTCCGTTTATATAGATTGACCCCTGGGATATCCTGCGCAGTCCGCTGATAACCTCAGCCAATTCTCTTTGACCATTGCCTGCCACACCGGCAATCCCAAATATTTCGCCTTCCCGCACACTTAAGGAAACCGATTCCAACCTGCCGCCGCTGTCATTAAAAGCAGCAACTTTCTCCAGACGCAGGACTTCTTCCCCGGCGTTAGACGGTTGCCTCCTGATACGGGAAATTATTTCTTTACCTACCATGGCCCGTGCCAATTGGGCTTCACTGAAGCTGCCGCGAGTATATTCAGCAACTTTATGACCTTTTCGCAGTACCGTCACCCTATCAGCTATCTCCATTACTTCCCTGAGCTTGTGGGTAATCACCACGATAGCCTTGCCCTGGTCGGCCATTTCACGAAGGATTGAAAACAGTTCCCGTGTTTCCTGGGGAGTGAGCACTGCCGTTGGCTCATCAAGTATTAAAGTTTCACAGCCCCGGTAGAGCATCTTTACAATTTCAACCCTCTGGCGCTCACCAACGGAGAGCTGCCAGACCCTGGCCTTTGGATCTATAGCCAGTTTGTACCGCCTGGACAAATCGGCCAAGGCAGATTCTACTTGGTCCATATTAGGGACAAAAGACAGCTTGCGATCACCCAAGACAATATTCTGGGCAACTGTAAAGGTTTCCACCAATTTAAAATGCTGGTGGACCATACCGATACCTGCCCTGATGGCGTCCCTGGGAGAATGGAAGGTAACAGGAGCACCGTGAATGAACAGCTGGCCTGCATCCGGCTTATAAAGTCCCGACAAAATGGTCATTAGAGTGCTCTTTCCCGAACCGTTTTCCCCCAAAAGGCAGTGAATTTCACCGGCAAAAAGCCTCAGGTCGACGCTGTCATTTGCTTTCACACCGGGAAATCTCTTTGAAATTCCGTGCATTTCTACCAGACATGGAGTGTTCATGGGAAAAACTTCCTTAAATGTATTTTGAAAAAACTTGCCGCCCGGCAAATATACCGGGCAGCAGCGGTTGCAGTTCTATATTATAAGGTAATTCCTCTTATTCTGTTATAGTACCTTGAACGCCTTCAACGAACCAGTTAATATTTTCTATTTCCTCATCGGTCAGTTTAGCGCCTTCAGCTACTTTAACGTTACCATCCTGGTCTTTGATGGGTCCGGTAAAGACATCCCATTCTCCGGAGAGAATCTTTTCCTTGGCCTCTTCAACTTTTGCCTTTACCTCATCAGGAACAACATCGCTGTAGGGTGCCAGGCCAACAATTCCTTCAGCCATGGAACCCCAGTAACGGCCGCTTTCCCAAGTGCCTTCCTGTACAGACTTGACTGCATTTACATAGTACTCTCCCCAGTTCCAAACGGAAGAAGTCAGCACAGCCTTGGGAGCCAATGGGCTCATATCGCTGTTGTAGCCAATGGAATATTTTCCTGCTTCCTCAGCAGCCTTCTGAGGACCGGAGGTATCCTGGTGCTGGGCAATAATGTCGGCACCCTCGTCCAGCAGTGCATTGGCAGCTTCTTTTTCTGCTGCAGGGTCAAACCAGGTATGAGTCCATACAACCTTAACAGTAGCATCCGGATTAACGGAACGGACACCAAGAGTGAAAGCATCGATACCCCGGATAACTTCGGGAATGGGGTAAGCAGCAACATAACCAATCAAATTGCTCTCAGTCATTTCCCCGGCAACAATGCCTGAAAGGTAACGAGCCTGGTACATACGTCCAAAGTAAGTACCTACGTTCTCAGCAGTCCTGTAACCTGAACAATGCATAAATACTATATCCGGATATTTTTCGGCAACTTCAATGGTAGGATCCATAAAGCCAAAGCTTGTGGAAAAGATAATTTTACAGCCGCTCTCTGCGAGCTGGGTAAGTGCCTGAGCAGCATCGGCATCAGCTACGTTCTCAATAACTTCACATTTTACCCCAGGTACCTGTTCCTCCAGATACTTGCGGCCCTGGTCATGAGCGTAGGTAAAACCCCCGTCTCCAGGAGAACCAACGTATACAAAACCTACTTTAAACTCCTCATTTCCCTCATCGGTAGCCTCTTCGCCGCCACCGCCGCAACCGGCAGCAAAGATAGAAACTAATAACATAATAGCAAGAAGCGAAACCAGCTTAACGTTTAACTTGCGCAATTACAAACTCCTCCTCTGGTAATATTTACTAATAATAATAGAAATAAAAAAATCGCACCCCTCCCCTTAACATTCAACGTAAGTCTAAAATAACCTAATTATTATTCATTATCGGTATCCCGGATTCCTTCAAGAAATGCAAGAATAACCCTCCCCGAAAAACAGTTTCTTTCCTCTCGGGAACAAGTCCGTCGGTTTCCGCTGACACCGGAAAAGGGTTCTTTAACAACCGAATTATACTCTATTTTGTCCGACTTCGCCAGACTTCCAGGACAATTGATTTTTGGAAAAAAGAAATTCCCCCTCGGACAACCGGCGGCAAGGGTTCATTTGAAGGCTTCTACACCCTGCAGGGGAATAGTAAGCGGCGGCAGACAACCACCGGCGAGACCGCAACTCAAAAACCGGGAGCGAAAGCAGGGCGCAAACCAGCCGAAGTGGGAGACCGGTGTCGCTTTTTGAGCAGCCCGGTTTGACAGGAGGGCGAGACATAGAGAGGTCCGGCCCTTGCCTCTGAAAGCCGAGAAGACGGCAAAAGGCTCTTGCCTGATGACATGGTCAATTTGTGTTTACTTTACCGAATATAACAAAAAAACTGCCCGTGGGAATTTACCGGGCAGTTCTTGATTTACGCACTATTCCTTTTCCTGTTTCTTTTTAAATTTCAGGGCCCCGGAATTTATGCAGTACCTTTTTCCTGTAGGTCTTGGCCCGTCATCAAAGACATGTCCCAGGTGTCCCCCGCATTTGGAACAGAGGACTTCAGTCCGGTTCATACCGTAGCTCCTGTCCTCCCAGGATTCAACCTTGTCTTCTCCAATGGGTTTGTAAAAGCTTGGCCACCCTGTACCGGATTCGTATTTACTTTCAGAGCCAAACAAAGGAGTCCCGCACCCGGCACAGGTATAAGTGCCCTCTTCCTTGTGATTATAATACTTTCCGGTAAAAGGAGCTTCGGTGCCCTTCTCCCTAAGAATCCTGTACTCCTCAGGGGTCAACTCCTTCTTCCACTCCTCTTCTGTTCTTTTCACAACAGGTGTCACTCCTTGCCTTTTTCCCCTATTCTTCCCCTTCTTGTTCTTCTACACAACAAATCCTGCCCTTTCGCCAGAAAATTGAGCAACCATTCCTGTCAGGGGCTTTTTTCCCCCACAGACATACGGCTCATTGCCGGCACCAGGGAATTCGGAAACCAGGGTACGCCAAAAAATCAAAGCACCCGCCCTACAAGGAGACTCATTCTAGACGGGCCATGGAAAGGAATTCCCGGTTCAAGCGTCGAACTTTCCATGAAATAACAGCTGTTATTTTGAAAAACTCCCACCTTTATAGGTGGCGAATAATTAACCAGTTATTGAGTACAGTCTAATCTCTCATTGAGAGAAAGCCTTGAAAAATACACGGTTTGGGAAGTAGATTTGTCGTTGCAAGCACGGACCAAAACCGCAGAGGAAATACACCAAAAGGATTCAACTTCGTGATATGAAGAAAGGAGCCGCCCCGTGTCAAAAAACATTCGTTTTCTCCATAGTGCCGACCTTCACCTGGGAAGCCCTTTAAAAACCGTGGGAGCAATGTCCGGACAGCTCCAGCAAACCCTCAGGGAAGCAGCTTTTACGGCTGTTGAAAGGCTGGTAGACAGGGCTCTTGATTATGACGTCAATTTTGTACTGATCAGCGGGGATATCTATGACCGTGACTCTCGCTCAGTAAAAGCCAATGAATTTCTGTCTCAACAATTGTCGAGGTTAAACGAAAAAAATATTCCCGTCTGCATAATATACGGAAACCATGACCCCCTGGGTGCCGCCCCGGAACTTTATAAAATGCCGCCAAACGTAATCGTATTTCCTTACGAGCATGCAGAAATGGTCACGTTGCCCGATGAAAGGGGCATCCCTTTAGCCAGGGTTTACGGACAGTCATACGGAAACCCATCGGATACGAGGAAAATGTACGCCGACTTTGTTTTCCCCGACAGTGATACCTTCAACATCGGTATGCTGCACACTTCTCTTTCACCTGCAGGACGGGCTTATGTCCCCTGTTCACTGGCAGACCTCCGCAGTGTACCCCATATCCACTACTGGGCCCTTGGCCACATCCACCGGGCGGGACTATGTAGCGGTGAGACTCCCGTTGCTGCATTCCCCGGGATTCCCCAGGGGCGTGACCCGGGGGAACCAGGGGTTGGGGGATGCTTGTTAGTAGAAGCAGGTAGTGACCGCATTCCCACGGTAGGGTTTATCCCTCTCTCGGAAATAGTCTGGCTTAATTTGAGTATACCAATCAGTGAAGAATATCCTGAAGACCTGGACTCCCTGGAAGAAATAATGCTCAACCAGGGACAGGAAGTCCTCTCTCAAGGCCCGGAAACATTTCTCCCTGATATTAAAAAAGTACCTGAAGCACCCTGCAGCGCAAGGGGTTATGTTGTACGTTGGGAAATTACAGGTCGGGGAAGGCTCCACGAAGCTATCGCAGCCCAGGAAAGGGAAGAACTGCAGAGTTCTCTGGAAAACAGGCTGCGCCAGTCCCTGGGGACAGGCACCCCTTTCTTGTGGACCGAGTCAGTATCTTTTAAAACTGCCTCTCCCCTCCCCGAACTGAGTGCCCTTACTGAAAACGACACAGTTTTCCGGACCCTTGTTGAAGAGCGAATAAAAGCTGAAACTGAGCCGGGACTGAGAAAAGAAATAATTAAAGCCCTGGGAAACGTCTGGTACGAACAAAAAGACCCGGAAGACATTCGGGAAGACAGTATTCCCCTCACAGACGCTAAACTGAAAGAACTTTTAGACAGGGCCCAGGACCTGGTTTTTGACAGGATAATTCAGGAGCGTGAACACCTTGATTATTGAGAGAATATGCCTTGAGGATTTTGGGATTTTTCGCAATCAAATCATGGAAGACATTCACCCTAGGCTGGTGGTAATTGCAGGCGGAAACCGGGCAGGAAAAACAACCCTGATGACCGCCCTCCGTTACTTGGGGTATGGGTTGCCCAAAATCCCCTTCCTTCCACCATGTTCGGGACCACAGCATGTTTTAAGTGCTGACGCCCGGCTCCATGACGGTTCTAAGTACACCATCCAGCTCACCGGTTACGGTGCTCCAAAAGTCTCGCCTCTGAATAGAAGCAGAGAACTCTCAATTGAGGAAATATACAACAAGCTTGACAGGTATACTTATAGACAGGTTTTCACTATTAGCCTGGATGAACTGCGCCGCATCCCTGAAGGTACTTCCTCCACCGAGGAACAACACCTCCAGGCTGTACTCCTGGGTGGAGGGTGGACTGATGCCCTGAGGCTGATGCAGATTAGGAAGGAGTTCGGGAAAGAGGCAAATGACATCGGTGGCAAAAAAGGGTCAAAGACAGTTGGACAGTTTAAACCTTACTCCAAATCCATTAAAGAAGGCATTGACCTCAGAGATGAGGCGAACAGTCAGTTGGAAGAATTCTATAGATTAAAAGATGAGATATCTTCAAATAAAAAACGCCTGTCCGTACTTACAGAGCATTTAGAGGAAAGAGAAAAACAGTTGTGGCTTTTTGAACTGCTGCGGGACCATTTTGATGTCAACAGCCAGATCAGGCAATTGGAAGAAGAAATGGCTGCCCCTGAAAACAGAGAACTCCTTGAAGATTTCCCTGCTGACGGGCTGTCTCGGAGTGAAAGGCTCCTTGTACAGTACCGCCAGGTTGAGGATAGACATAAACTCCTGTGCAGTCAATTTGACGCTGCCGTAGGATTGGACAGGTTAGATCCTTTAATATTGAACGGCAAAATTCTTGACACTTATGAAAAGCAGCTTTCCGGGTGGCGGCAGGGTACCGCATCCCTGTCTGAAAGTTTAAGGGACCACAAAAAGGAATATAACGATTTGGCAGTGGATTTGCGGAATCTCAAGTCTGACTGGGGAACGAATCCGGCTCAACTAAATCAAGTAAACCTGGACATGATAAATGAGAAACATTTACTGTCCCAGGTTAGCGCCCACAGAGAAAAGGTACAGAGTTTGGAAAACTGCACGAGCCAAATTAAGGAAACACAGGAAATCCTGGATCTAAAAAAAGAACAGGCCGAAGGGGCGGAGACAAAACAGGGATTCCCTAAAAGCCTCTTCCTGTTTGCTGCAGCAGGGCTGGTTGCGGTACTGCTATCGGCTGTCCTTTTTGACCCTTTGACGGCTTTATCCTCAGGGGTTGTTACAGGTGCTGGGATAATCGCCTATTTGCTGTATAAAACCCTGGGAGCTAAAGAATCACGCAGGGACTTTTTAGCCGAACAAATACAGGAATTAGAAGACAAGCTCAGGCTCCTTGAAAAGAAAAAAAGTAACCTGGAAAAGGAATTGGCAGAAAGCACCCAACTACTGGAACACCTGTTGGAGAAGGCAAACCTTCCCCGGGACCTGGAGCATAAAGATATTCCCGATTTTATTATAAAGGTCCAGGACCTGAAGAGGAGGTACAACCAATGGCTGTACAAAGATGAAGCACTGAAAAAACAAGAAACCCAGCAGAACAAAGTAGTAACAGGCCTGGAAAAACTGCTGACTGGTATTGGACTTGCACCTGTGAAGGGAGCAGGTGAAACTTCCAATCCAAATATCCTGTATGATGCAGTGGAAAACGCCTGCACCTATTTACAAAGTGCCCGGGACCTAAAAGCAAACCTAACGGAAAAAGAAGACCTGGAAAAAGACATCCGCTGCCTTCTTTCCGAGGAAAACACATCTATAAATGATTTTGAATGGTCACCGGAGGATTATATTGAGGCTCTTAATGATTTTACTAACAGGGGGCAAAGATACGAAGAGCTCCAAAAGAAAAGGCAGGACCTCAACGCTTTGAAAAGTGGTTTGACAAGGACCCTGGCAACACCAAGAAACAGGACCCTGCTTGACGTACCGGAAGACACACAGGATAGTGAACTTCCCAGGATTTTTAACGCCCTTTGTTCTCCATTTAGTTCCCGTGAAGAATTGGAAGAGAAATGCACCAACCTACAGAGTGAGAGACAAAAACTTTCCGACGAAATTGAACAGATTAAAAGGGAAATACCGGCCCAGGAAAAACAGCTGACAGACCTGGCTTCAGAAGAAAAACTAATTAAAGCTAACCAAATAATTACCGAGGCCAGACACCAGTTGGAAGAAAAGGCCGAAGAATATGCAGTAAACAGGCTGGCAGAACACCTGGTAGCCCGTGCCTACAGCCAGCTGCTGGAGGAAACAAAGGGAGCAGTCTTGGGCAATGCCGGAAAACTGTTGGGCAAAATCACTTCGGGGGAATACTCCGCAGTTGACCTTGCCGAAGAGGGAGAAGAACAGGACTTCGTCGCCGTCCCCTCAGGTAGTAAAAAAGGATTGAAAACACCGGCTCTAAGCCGCGGAACACGGGAACAGCTCTTTCTATCTGTCCGCTTAAGCCGGATCCAGGCAATAGAACCGCCACTGCCGGTAATCATGGATGACTCAATGGCCAATTTCGACCCTTCCCATACAAGGCAGGCTATGGAAATATTGGCTCAACTATCAGAAACACACCAGGTATTCCTACTGACCTGTCACCCGGAACTCCTGGAGTGTATCAGGGATATAGGCTGCCCGGCACAGTACTGGAGCCTTGACAGGGGAAAAATAAATCGGAGTCAGACACCACTAGTCAGCATTTAGTTCCAGGATCCCCGGTGTAACCTGTGTTACGCCGGGAAAATCCGTAAGCCCCTTCACCAGTTCAAACATGGCTTTATCCTTTTGCTTGGCCTCAACCATGACATCCAGGCAGTCTGTGTGCCTGACGGCAAGGGACAGGATCCCAAACAAATCAGCGGGGTCAACGAAGTCGTGGTGACTGCGTATATCCGTTGGGCTCTTGGGACTGGATATGTGTATTTTGGGAGGCAGCCCTGTCCCCTCCCAGGTAGCAAAAACCGGGGCCAAGAATTCTTCTATTTCCTCACCGTTATTGTTGCACCTGTGGTGGTGGATATCCAGCACCATGGGTATGTTCAGTTTTTCACAGAGCTTCAGGACCTGGGAAGCAGTATAAGTGCGGTCATCGTTTTCCAGAACAAGCCTTTCCCTGATAGTTTCCGGCACCTTGTCCCAATTCTCCCTGAAGCGCTCCAGTGCCTTCTCCTTATCCCTGTATCCCCCTCCCACATGAGTAACCAGCTTAGCCCGGCTGTCCAACCCCATGGCCTCCAGCATATCATGGTGGTGCTCCAGGTCTTTAATGGAAGAATCCAAAACATCCTCCCGGGGAGAATTAATCAGGGTATAGTGATCAGGGTGGAAAGAAACCCGCATTTGGCTCTCTTTCACATAGTCACCGATTTCCGAAAACTCCTTTTGGAGGTCACCGATATAGTCCCACCCGGCAAGTAAGGGGTGGGTTGCAAGGGGTACAAGTTTGGAAGAAAAACGGTACACTTTTACCCCGCTGAATTTGCAGTGCTTCAACAACCGCAGGGTATTGGCAAGGTTCTCACGGGATACCCTTAAGACCTTATGGAGTGCCGCCTCTTCATCCTTTTCCGCCAGTTTTTTGTAGCTTTTTAATGTGACTGTCTTCGACGGCGAAGCCTTTTCCAAGGTAACCGACATGGCAACGAAACCAAATCTGATTTCCACAGAAAATCCTTCTTTTACACTTTTGCCTTTAGTCTGCTCAATAAACTTGATGTTATTTATTCCACTGGAAAGCCTATAAATTAACTCCCGTTATCTCCCTATTTTGCTTCTTTTGTATTTTTCCCCTCATCACCGGTTGGTTCTGACGGCAGTAAGAAAAGATACTACTGCCCCTCAAGAAAATCCTTAAGTTCCTGCCAATCATGGACAATCACATCGGGGCCTTCCTTGAACAGCTGTTCCTCAGTTGACACCCCCCAGGTCACCCCAGCCGTAGCCGCACCCGCATTTTTCCCGCAGCGGATGTCGTAAGGACTGTCCCCGACATAAAGTGCCGTTTCCACAGGAACGCCCAGTATATCAAGGGCTTTCAAAACAGGCTCAGGCTCAGGTTTATGAGCCTCGGTATCTTCCAGAGCCACAACCACCTCCACGAATTTGTCCAGGCCGGCAACGGCCAACCCCCTGTGGGCAAGAACTTTTCGTTTGGAAGTCACTATCCCGATATGGCAGCCCTTTTCCTTCAGATATTCAAATAAATCAGTGGTACCGGCATACTCTTTCACATACCGGTCATGAATAGTCTCCTGGTAATCAACATAGCACTTGAACAGTTCTTCGCCCCTGTCGCCTGCAAAACCATAGCAGACATCAATAAGGGGAAGACCTATTGTATTCAAGATCTCTTTTTCTTCTGCTTCAAGCCCCAATTTCCCCAGAGAATAACGGAAGCTCTCCAAAATCAAAGAAACCGTATCCACCAGAGTTCCATCCAGGTCAAATAATACAGCTGAAAAGCGCATAAACAATCTCCTCCCGAAAGGCCCCAAAAACAGACTTATTTATATCTGCCTTAGTATACAGCCTATTATACCAGGAAAAAAAATACCGGGACGGATCCCGGTACCGGACTGACGACGAACCTTTAAACTTGCTTCCTTCCCTTTTGCGAACTTATGAGTTTGAGGCAAAAGCTGTCCCTTTTCTTCCCTTTAATTTAGGATTTCAAACTCCGGTCGGAAATGGTCCTGCAGTATTTGATACTCAACGGCAAATTCAGGAATACCCGCTGCATAAGGCAGGTATTCATATGCCTGGAAATAAACCACAAGAGCACCATTTGTCAAATAGAAATCCTGATCAGGCCTAATGGCATTAAAGGGATTAAGCAGCGATTCGGTTATCCCTTGCTTCTGCATCAACTTCTTAACTTCATCACTGATCAGAGAAACATGATCAGACCCTTCTGAAAAAAGGTCTTGAAGTTTGTACTCCTTTCCCGTTGCCAAATCAAAGGTAGCAGAACTCTGCACCGTTATTCCGTGTGCTCCTCCCGCATACTGATAATCGCTGAAAAGGATACTCAACAACCCGTTTTGATTGTATTTTACAGCATAATCAAAATATGTTTCGCACCGGTGGGGACTACCGTAGCCGGATTCCTTAAATTTTCTCATTTCCTCCGCGTTTTTCAGGCCATGGTTTTTAGCATCCTCAGCTTTTTTCTTAAAAAACTGGTTCAGTTTGTCCTGAACGGAATCCTCCAGCCCCTCAATTTGTGGATAGTGCAATGTAATAAGAATCTCATCAGTGTCAGAAATATCCGTTATTTTTTCTATGGATATTGGGTTTTCCTTAATTGAAGAAACCAATACTGTTCCCTCAAGCTGTTTTACCTTCAACCCCAGGTCTTTTTCAAAAAACCTTTTGTTAACATACGTCCTCCCCTTTTCAGTTTTATATAGATCCCCTGAATGATACTCGTACTGATTGTAACCCTCAAGACTCAGGTCTATTGTAAAACCGTCATTATTAATCTCTATTGTATTCTCCTTCCCGTGCCAATCTACTTTATATCCAAGATGGCTGCAAATTGTTCTTAGAGGCAGGTACAGGACCCCGTCGGACTCAAAGGCCTGCCCTTCAATTTTATTGCCTTCCAGCTCAACAGGATACCGCATTTCCCCGGCCAAGATAACCGAACCAGCCAGCAATATTGTAATAAAAGAAAGAATTACAATACAGGAAACCTTTTTCATCAGCCTCACTCCTTTGATGTATTTATTGGTTAGACGACAGGAAATCCCTTCCTGTTCCGGGATAATGGGGAAAAAGGACGATACATATATTCACCGGATAAAAGGTGCGCCGTTGGAACATAGAGCATCTGCCAGCCAGCGGGGATGCATCGCCAGTATATTCTTTGGCAGACAGGATGGGGAGAAAAACTTAACATCCAGCGACTCCGGAGAAGTACAGTCCAAAGCACCTCCGACAATTTCGGCCTCAAAGCAAGAAGTGACGAAGTGCACATTTTTACCGTTAGGATAGCAGAATACCTGAGACGCCGGGTCTGAATAAATACCTATCAGCCTCTTTATCCTCACCTCAAGTCCTGTTTCCTCCATTACCTCCCGGACAGCTGCATTTAACAAAGTTTCCCCCGGCTCCACATGACCTGAAGGTATCCCCCAGAGCCCAACGTCAGCACGCTTTTGGAGCAGAACCCTCTTGTCCGCGTCAAAAATGATTACAGCAACTCCCGGACAGATCTCATCTATTCTTTTCAAAGTTCACCCTCCCACCATAAGTATTTCGGAAAAATAAAAAAGCCCAATGAGAATCAGCAAAAACTGCTGAACTTTCCCCCTCGGGCTTTTTATGCCATTAGGTGCCTTTTGAAAAAACAAAAGCTGCAGCGCTCGGTCACAGCCCCCAAAAAAGTTTCGAGCGGAACCCTAGCTGCCTGATCCCAGTTCAGATAGCGTCTAAATTTTACTTATTATTATTGTAGCATATCCAACGTTTATTCCTCAAAGGGTATTTCCTTATAACCTAACGGAATATCCAGTACTTCTGAGGTAAAAGTATCCAAAGCAAACAAATCATCTTTATTTACCTGTTTGAGACTGGTCTTCCCCAGGGCACGGATACCTTCCATTATCTCCTCATTACAGCCTATTAAGAAGTTTCCTATGTTTTTTGCACCTTTTTCAAGATTAAACTTTCTTCTCGACTTCCCTGTGGCGAAAACAACTGAAGTCGGCGGCTCCAGTGGAATTGCCTTTAGTACTTCAGTATGGCTTACAGCAAAGAGGGCAATGGCACCCACATAAACGGCGTCGGCCCCCAAGGCCAGTGCTTTCAGCATCTGACCCGGATTGTAAAATCCCCCGGATAAGATCAAGCTGATTTTATCTTTGTATTTATGTTTCTCCAAATATTTGGTCGCCCTTGCCAGGGCAAATAGTGTCGGCAATCCAAAGTCATCCTGCAACATGGGGGGAGATCCTTTCGTACCTGCTTGTGCTCCGTCCAGGACAATATAGTCCACCCCGGCACCCAGGGCAATCTCCAAATCCTTTTCGATATACTTGCTGGCTGCTATTTTTATGCCTACAGGTACTCCCCCGGAAACTTCCCGCAGGAGAGAAACCAGTCGGGGCATCTGGTTCTTGTGCCACATGCCGGGAATAGTGGAATGTATAAAGGCCCGTTTCCCCCACTTTACACCCATGGCCCGCTTCGATGTCCAGGTTAATTCCTTGCTGGGAATAATGCTGCCAACTCCTGCCCCGGCACCCTGACCCAGGTGTATTTCCACGGCATCCGCCTGCCTGAATACATCCTCAGACTTGGTCCACTCTCCCCTGCTGTATTGGATTATCAATTTGTCAGCAGCTTTTCGCTCAGCGGGCAAAAATGCCCCTTCCCCCGTATTTGTTGCGGTTCCTGCCAATGAACTCCCCTTGGCCAGGGCAATCTTCGTTTTGGCAGATAAGGCCAGGGCATATGCCATTCCGGAAATCATGATCGGCATCTTTATCTGCAGGGGTTTTTGGGCATTGGGACCGATGGTTACAGCAGTATCAATTGGCTGTTTTTCGTCAACGGGCAACCGGTGCAGCTGGGCAACATTAAACATCACATTCTCAAAATCAGGAAACTTCTTTGGGCTTCCCAAAGGGCGTTTAATGACTTTCCCGTACTGACTCCTAAGATTAGCCTCTACAATATTTTGGACACCCACTTTTCTCGAGGCAGAAATAGGCTCCCACAAATTTTCGTGGTAAGGATCAACCATAATACGGTGTATAAAGTTGGTGCCTACTTTCTCAATCCCTTTACGGATAAACCAGGTAGAACCCATATAACCGGTAATTGCCAGGGCTGCAATCTTGCCTATTTCTTTAATCCAGTTATCCTTTGAGCCCATAGTCCCCATCTTTCCTTGTAAGTCGTTTCAAAGATATTGTGTGAAAGAAGGGAACATATTAACCACAATTCCTTGCAGATGAAAAAGCCCTTACTGTTTTTAGTAAGAGCCAATTGCTGAAGCCTTTTCAAAAAGAAAGCAGCGGTCAATCGGTTCTTTAATGCCAGGTTATTACCGCTAGGGGTGTATCAAATAAAGAGTGATAAACCTGTTCGTTATTTTTGGATTAATAATCTAAACAGCGGACAGTTTTCATTCTTCCTTAGATTACAACTTTCTCTTCCATAAATTCTTCAAAACTATCTATATCTTCAAATCCTACTTCAGTACCTAAAGCCTCAAAGTGTTTCTTCCCGCATTCAATTTTAGCGCTCTCTGCTGGTCTTAGGGCATCAAACATAATATCAGCCTTGGTTTCAATTACAAAGTAGAGCTTATCCTTACCATCTGCGTCAATTAGTACAGCCCAGTCAGGGTTATAGCTGCCTAATGGAGTGGGTATGGTAAACCAACTCGGAAGTTTTGCATACAATTTAACGCTGCTATTGTTTTCGAAGCTTTTAGCAAAGCTTTCTTCGGTAGCACTGTCGTATACCACATATTCATATACTGACTTTTTGCTTTCTATCATGTTTTTATTCAAATAACCTACGAGTTCCTCAGTTTCAAAAAGTTCTTGAGCATAATATTCATCATCACCAATTTTAGTGTATTTAATACCATCTACAATCATATGCCTCATTTTAGCAGTTATTATTTGTGCTACCTGCTCCATATACCTCTGAGGATTTTTCTTAAAAAGATGGAGAGTATTGCTCCTTATTAATATTTCAACAATCGTTTTTCTTGTTAAATTAGTTTCGTTCTGAAGATAAGCAATAATATCAGGTAAGTTTTCCTGTTGGTTATCCAAAACTACAGCATATCTATCTGATTCTTCCGCTACAACACCGCCAGCATTAATATCAATCCCAGCTTTAGTATATATAAGCTTTGGAGAGCTTACAGATAGACTCCTCTGCATCTCCCTGCAGCATTCATCAATTAACTTTTCACTATCAAAATCTACAGAATAGGTAGTCTTGTATTTTATCTTGTCCCATAGTTTTTTAAACTCTGGATCTAGATAAACCCGTTTATTTAGTTTAATAGTTTTCTTATCACTGTTATCTCTAATTTTAATACCACTGCACACTTTCCTAGCTAAAGCTATAATCTCTGTTTTTATATCCTCATATTTTTCAGGTACATTTAATTTGTTATCTTTTATGGCAATTTTCAGCTTGTCTTGCACTTCACCAGTCTCATCAATATATCCATTGTCCAAGAATGCATTATATATTGCCTCGGAAGCTTTCTGTCCTAAGTATTTTATGCTTCCATCTTCTTGTTTTACCGGAATATTAGCAAATAAATGAGTCTCAATAACACCAAATCTTATGCCGCTTTCGGTTTCGTATTCTTTTTGAAGGGCAGCTGCAAATTCCTCATAGCTTTCATTAGCGATAACCGTCAGTGTGTTAATAAAAGAACCATACTGACGTTCTCCTTCCTGATTAACACAAAGGCGCAAGCCTCGGCCAATTTCTTGACGCTTTTTTACCTCACTCTTGGTTTCATTCAGGGTACATATCTGAAATACATTGGGGTTATCCCAACCTTCACGTAATGCTGAGTGTGAAAAGATAAACCTAAGCTTAGTATCAAAAGATAAGAGTCGTTCCTTGTCCTTCATAATCAAGTTATAAGTGTCTTCATCAGCTAATGTTGAACCACTTGTATCCTTATAAACACCTTTTTTGTCTGCTGAAAAATAACCATTATGAACTTCTTCGGCAGCAGTTTCTAAGTCAATATCCTTAAATAGGGTATTATACTTAGGCCGTTTTATCAGATCATTATAGTGCTTCTCAAAAAGCTTTGCATAGATTCCTTTCCGAGGGTTCCCATCTTCATCATAGTAGCGATAATTAGCCACACGGTCTATAAAAAACAGACTAAGAACTTTTATTCCCAGTTTATTTAATACCAGTTCTTTATTCAAGTGTTCCTCTATTGTTTTCCTAATCTGCTGCTCTTTTATGGCCAGGTCGTCCACATCTCCTATAGGTACACCTATACGCAAAATATCCGGCTTACTTGTAAAGGCAACATATTCATTTCCTTCTTCGCAATAAATCTCGCTGACAATATATCCTTCATAAACATCACGCCCGCCAGATTTTTCATAAAGATCATCTCCACGTTTAACTGTTACTGATTTCCGTTTAACCACACCATTTCTATTTTTGACGTCTATCTCGATTCTTGCAGTTATCGGGGTTTTTTTATTATTTACAGATAAGAGCTTCAAGTATGCTTTGTTGTGGTAATCTTTAGTTGTAAATCCTGCAACTTCTATCTGCTTTACTAAGCCTAAATTATAACTGTCAACTGCATCCAGCTTATAAACCAGGTTATGCCTTTCCACATGAGTGGCAGAATAACGTAATATACACAAAGGATTAAGGGACTTAATTGCCTCTTT
>LFRM01146398.1_pt1 | contig 29898 bp, 30 predicted proteins | sample 618341 | NCBI WGS metagenome assembly LFRM01 (sample SAMN03654438, study PRJNA283298) | anaerobic digester metagenome | isolation source: pool of bioreactors CSTR01a, CSTR02a, and CSTR03a thermophilic anaerobic... | place: Denmark: Kgs. Lyngby | collected 2014-05-21 | reverse complement strand
AATGGTTCCGAATGTGAGCCTTATTTAACCTCCGACTATCGTCTAATGCTAGAAAATCCAGATGATGTAATTTATGGATTAAGAGTAATAATGAAAATTTTGGATGTTTCAAAAGGATACATTGGCATAGAAGATGACAAAACCGATGCAATTGAAGCCATTACTTCTGCAATAGGAAACGAAAGTGGTATCCAAGTTGTAAAGCTACGCGCCAAATATCCTCAAGGAGCAGAAAAACAGATGATTCAAGTTATCCTTGGGCGAGAGGTACCGTCTGGTGGACTTCCTATGGATGTAGGCACAGAAGTAAATAATGTGGGTACAGCAGCAGCTATAGCCAATGCAGTTAAAACTGGAATGCCTCTGTATCAACGCATTGTAACTGTTTCTGGAGGGGCTGTGCGAGAACCTAAAAATGTACTAGTACGGCTTGGCACCTCTTTCAAGGATGTCATTGATTTTTGCGGGGGCTGGACAGAAGAACCTGATAAAGTAATTGCTGGGGGACCAATGATGGGACATGCCCAGCATACACTGGATGTACCGGTGATTAAGGGAACCTCTGGAATTCTCCTTTTCACAGGAAAGGAAGCGGTTTTTGAGGAACCTTCTAACTGTATTAGATGTTCACGTTGTGTAGAAGTTTGCCCCGTTCGTTTAGCTCCTTTATATATCAGTGCTCATTCTCTAAAGGGTAATATGGAGGAAGCTGAAAAGCTTAATGCCATGGATTGTATCGAATGTGGCTGCTGTTCTTATATTTGTCCAGCTTACAGGCCATTATTACCATCGATACAGGTAGCTAAGAAGGATATTATTGCAACTAGAAAGCGTCAAGCGCAGACGAAATAGCATAAAAAATTAGGAAGTATAGGTTCTTGGAGGGTTTGTATATGAGTTTATTTACAGTTTCATCATCTCCCCATTTGAAAGCAAAGGATACGACATCCAGAATTATGTTGGATGTTATTATTGCTTTAATTCCAGCTGGGATTGTTTCCATCTGGTTACATGGGGTTAAGGTACTTTGGCTAATTTTATTAGGAGTTGCCACAGCAGTACTAACTGAGCTTTTAATCCAAAAATTTATGAAAAGGCCCATAACCATTAGAGATCTAAGTGCAGTGGTTACTGGTATGCTTTTGGCTTATAACCTGCCACCAAGTGTACCTTGGTGGATGGTGATGATAGGTTCAATTATTGCCATTGCCTTGGTAAAGCAAATTTTTGGTGGGATTGGTCATAATTTCATGAATCCTGCTCTTGCAGCCCGTGCCATCCTTTTGGCTTCCTGGCCAGCACATATGACCAGGTGGACACAGCCAGGTACAGATGCTATAACTACTGCTACTCCTTTGGCTTTGGCAAACCTTGCAGATGCTACTAGCGGTGCTACCAGTGGAGCAACGGCTGTTATGGAGCTACCGTCTTTATTGGATGCGTTTATAGGAAACATTCCGGGAACCATCGGGGAAGTCTCGTCTATTGCATTATTACTGGGGGCTGCATACTTATTGATACGTGGCGTTATCAATTGGAGAATTCCCTTCACTTATATTGCAACCACCTTCGTTTGTACATTAATCTTTGGAGGAGTAGGCTTATATGATGCATTTTATCAGTTGTTCCTTGGAGGACTTATATTAGGGTCTTTCTATATGGCAACTGACTATTCATCATCACCTGTTACCCCAGTAGGACAGATAATAATGGGAATAGGCTGTGGCATACTCACAGCAGTTATTCGAGTTTTCGGTGGATATCCAGAAGGCGTTACCTATGCAATTTTGCTTATGAATGTAGCTACTCCATTAATTGATAAATATACCCAACCTAGAATATATGGGGAGGTGCGCAATAATGCTTGATAACCTGTTGACAGGTCTTAAGCTTTTACTTATTACTGTAATTGCAACCTTCGCTCTTGCCGTAACTCAGATGATAACAGAGGAGCCTATTCGGATACAGGCACAAAAGGCCAGTGATGAAGCTAGAGCGGTGGTTCTAAAGAATGTAGAGGAATTTGTTTCCTTAGAGGTTCCTGAAGGTAGCTATCCAAATATTTTAGAAGCCCATGAGGGACGTATGGGAAACAACATTATAGGCTATACCTTCAAGACAGTGAATCATGGATATGGAAGCGATATCACTATTATTGTTGGCATAGACGATAATGGGAGACTTAGTGGAGTTCGCATTGCTAAGCAAACTGAAACACCCGGCTTGGGAGCAAAGGTTGCTGAGCCTCGATTTTATGAGCAATATACTGGTAAGTCAGCCAAAGACCCAATAGATGCGGGTACTTTGTCCGCTGTATCCGGTGCAACAGTGTCTTCCAATGCTGTAACCGACGCGGTTAACTATGCAATAGATTATTATAATAAAGAGCTTAGTTCTGGGGGTGACACACAATGAAAATAAAAGATATCCTTATGAATGGTATTGTAAAGGAAAATCCTACCTTCCGATTGGTTTTAGGAATGTGTCCTACTCTGGCAGTCTCTACAGCTGCAATCAATGGTATAGCCATGGGGCTGGCTGTAGTATTTGTACTTGCTGCATCCAACTTTGTTATTTCTCTACTCAGAAATTTTATACCTGATAAGGTTCGAATTCCTGCATTCGTCGTTATAATAGCAGCCTTTGTAACCATTGTAGGCATGTTGATGGAAGCCTTCGTACCTGCATTGTTTGATGCTTTAGGGCTATACATCCCTTTGATAGTTGTAAACTGTATTATTCTAGCAAGAGCAGAAGCCTTTGCTTCGAAGAATACTCCTTTTCAATCATTGATGGACGGAGTCGGTATGGGTCTTGGTTTCACCATAGCTTTAACCCTTCTAGGAACCATTAGAGAAATACTTGGTGCAGGATCTATATTTGGCGTATCTTTGTTCAGCCAAGGATTTGAGCCAGCCACAATTATGATACTTCCTCCTGGAGCCTTTTTCACGCTGGGATTACTACTGGCTCTGTTAAACAAGGTGGATAAGAAACAGAAGAACAAAATAGCTAAAGAAGCATAGGGATAAGGAGGTAAGGATATGGAGTATTTTAGTAGTTTGTTTTTGATTTTATTAAGTTCTATACTGGTAAATAATTTTATCATGTCTCGCTTCCTTGGAATCTGTCCATTCCTGGGCGTATCAAAACGGGTGTCTACTGCAGTAGGCATGGGAGCGGCAGTAACCTTTGTCATGGCTATGGCATCGGTTATAACTTACTTGGCTTATTATTTCATTTTAGAGCCCTTGCATATGGAATACATGCAAACTATGGCTTTTATCTTAATCATAGCCGCTCTGGTGCAATTTATTGAGCTGGTAATTCAAAAAATGAGCCCATCCTTATATCAGGCTCTAGGTGTTTATCTACCTTTGATTACTACCAATTGTGCCGTACTGGGTGTTGCTATATTGAATATCGAGGAAAAGTATGACCTGTTACAAACACTGATCAATGGAACCGGTGGTGCTTTAGGTTTTACTCTGGCAATTGTACTGTTTGCTGGCATCAGAGAAAGGTTAGAATTGTCCGATATTCCAGAACCATTTAAAGGCTTTCCAATTGCTATGATAACTGCAGGTTTAATGTCTGTTGCTTTCTTAGGGTTTCAAGGACTATTAAAATAAGGGGAGATACTAATGTGGGAACAGCTATTGCTTCCGGTGCTTAGTCTCGGGGGAATGAGTTTGATTTTCGGGGTCGGTCTTTCCGTAGCTGCCAAGAAATTTATGGTGGAAAAGGATTCGAATTTCGATGAGGTTAGAGAAGCGTTACCTGGTATCAATTGTGGCGCTTGCGGTTATCCCGGCTGCGATGCCCTTGCTGAAGCTATAGTGGAAGGGAAGGTTGCAGTGGACGCATGTCCTGTAGGTGGTATTAAAGTAGCCAACAATATAGGAGCTATACTAGGTATTGAAGTAAAGGATAAAGAAAAAATGGTTGCCAGGGTTCTTTGCCAAGGTGACTGTGATAAAGCCATAGATAAGTATAAATATGAGGGAATCAAAGATTGTGTTGCCGCATCCATGGTAGCAGATGGTCAAAAAGCTTGTAAAGCTTCTTGTATTGGCTTGGGTACTTGTGAAAGGGCTTGCCCATTTGACGCTATTCATGTTAATGACAAGGGCTTGGCAGTAGTTGACAGAGATAAATGTACAGCTTGCAACATTTGTGTTACTGAATGTCCGAAAAACGTAATAGAGCTCATTCCTATGTCAAGTCAGGTACAAATAGCCTGCAATTCAAATGATAAAGGAAGAGTAGTTAAAAGTAATTGTACAATTGGATGCATTGGCTGTCAGATTTGTGTCAAGGCATGCCCTTTTGACGCAATTGGATTTGAAGACAATCTAGCTAAAATAGATTATGATAAATGCACCAATTGCGGAGTTTGCGTTGAAAAGTGCCCTACCAAATCTATCACTATGATGTAGACCATAAGCGGTAATGATAGAGCGATTTCAATATAATATTTATATAATTGTTGAAAGGGAGGAACCCCAATGATTCTATGGTATGGCGGAAAACAGACGGGTAGTGAATCCAGCAAGCCAGAAGGAGTTTTTATGAAGGCTGACGCACAGGAATCACTGCCTCTCATGTTGAATGAATGGAGTGAAAAGATACAGGTCATCTATTTAGACCCACCATTTTTCACGGGTAAAAAATTTTCCTTTCGGCAAAAAATAGGTAATGAAGCTTGGCAGGGTAATACAAAACACGTTATTAACCACCATGCATATTCGGACCTTTGGGATAACAAGGAGAATTTTCTTGCTATGCTACGACAGGTTCTGACTATATCTCATCAGCTATTAAAACCTGAAGGTTCTTTATTTCTTCATTTGGATTATCGATTTAGTGCTTACGCTAGGTTGTTGATGGATGAAATATTTGGTGAAGATAATTTTCTAAATGAAATTATTTGGGCTTATCAATCAGGTGGACGAGCTAAGCGATATTTTAGCAGAAAACACGATACCATTTTGTTCTATCGCAAAAGTGACAAGCACTACTTTAATTTAGAAGAGGTAGGTACACCAAGAGGCACAGCTAAGCGCAACAATATGAAGAAACATTTGGGGGAGGATGGAAGAGTATTCTGGTCCATTCGTTCCCACGGTAAAGAGTACCGTTATTATGAAGATTCCAAAATATACCCCAGTGATGTCTGGGATGATATATCTCATTTACAACAAAAAGACCCAGAACGAACAGGCTACGATACACAAAAACCAGAAGCTTTATTAGAAAGGATTTTACTGTCTACTTCCCAGTCGGGTGACTGGGTTGGAGACTTTTTTGCTGGATCCGGTACCACAGCTGCAGCTGCACAAAAAAACGGAAGAAAATGGATTGCTATGGATATGGGAGAGTTTTCCATTCATGTTTCTAGAAAGAGATTGTTGCATTCTTCTGAAGCAAAAGTCTTGCAGTTTTTTGATCCTGGTCTAAAAACACAAAAATATGAAGATAATAATGATGTTGAAATAAAAATCACAAAACCCACTGAAAATACAGTAGAAGTGCAGTTAGTAAATTACCGGTGTGAACACTTGCTTGAGTTTGATTTTAAATTTTATGACTATATCGATTATTGGTCCATAGGCTACGTCAAAGACAATGAATTTTACTCCTGCCAGGAGGCATATCGAAGCGTTGATGATCCATATTTGAAGAACGTGCTTATTGCTCGTATTGAAATGGAAGACCATAAAAATGCAATTGCCTGCCACATTATAGATATTTATGGAAAACAGTCCTTGCTAACACTGTCTTAAGCACTTCTAAGCGAATTTGCTATCAAATATCAATCCAAAAATAGCCATAGGTGTATTGAATTACATTTCATAAAAGAATAGAAGTGAGCCAAAATAGGGTCAAAGGAGGCGATATAATGAAAAAGAGACGTCTTTTGTTCTCTATTCTGGCAATCATGATAGTTGGATTATTGGTTGTATCCTGTACTGTTGATAGAACACCGGGCAATCCTGATCCTCAAAGAGATAACAGGCAAACCCGATTCTTGCCAAGAAATTCTCCTGCACCGCTTAACAATGATATGAGACCAAATGTTGCACCGCGGCAGGAAAACCAAGGCCAGAACGCACCAGGAATGAATAACTCACCTGGAACCAATAATACACAACCCAACAATACTACCAATCAAATGGGAAACAATGTACAGGACCGAGCAGAAAAGCTTGCCGATGTAGCAGCTGAGCAGAAAGAAGTAGAGTCCGCATCCTGTCTGATTACTGGCGATACTGCCATGGTTGGTGTACAGTTCAGCAAACAGTATAAAGGTGAGCTTACCGACAATATCAAAGAAGAGGTTGACAAGAAAGTTAGAGAAGCTGACAAGAGAATTAAACGTGTTGTAGTAACAGCTGACCCTGATCTTGTTAGCAGAATTGAGGAAATCTTCGATGATATCGGTAATGGAAAGCCCTTATCCGGTTTTGCAAATGAACTAAATGAAATGATCAACCGAATTAATCCTAAATAAGAATAAAATGATATAAACAAAACAGGGAGAGGTCATCTCTCTGTTTTGTTTTGCTATTCTCCCATATTTTATCTTGACTACCGGGCAAGAGAAACCTATAATTGGAAGTAATCATAAAGTTATAATAATATATTTACTAGGAGTGATAGAATGAATCCAGATCCAGTTGCCTTTCAAGTTTTCGGTCAGAATATTTATTGGTATGGAATACTTATTTCTACCGGAATATTATTAGGTATTATACTTGCAATGCGTAATGCCAAAGTCTTCGGGTTAGATCAAGATGCTATTGTCGATTTGGCTTTGCTAATTATTCCCCTTGCTATTGTAGGGGCCCGTTTATATTATGTAGTATTTGAATGGGATCAATATAAAGGCAATATATTAGATATTGTAAATATCCGAAAAGGTGGCCTTGCCATTTATGGTGGAGTAATTGGAGGGGTTATAGCAGGCCTCATTTTTGCAAGATGGAAGAAGCTAGACTTCTGGAATCTTGCTGATATTTGTGCACCTAGTCTAATTCTAGGTCAAGCAATAGGACGTTGGGGCAATTATATAAATCAGGAGGCCTATGGATATGCTGTTAGAAATCCAGAATGGCAGTGGTTTCCAGCTTCAGTGTTTATAGATGCCAATCAACAGTGGCACCTAGCTACATTCTTTTACGAAGCATTTTGGAACTTTATAGTGTTCTTTCTCTTGATGTCCTACCGGAAGCACAGGAAGAAAACAGGTGAAGTTTTCCTATTGTACTTAATTCTCTACTCTGTAGGCAGGTTCTTTATTGAAGGTCTTCGCACCGATAGCTTGTATTTAGGCAGCATAAGAGTATCTCAATTGCTTAGCGCTATTTTGTTTGTTGGTGCTATATTGATGTTTATATATCGTAGAAAGCAGTCTCCAGCTGAGGAAATGGATGCCGCTGGAATGGCAGGAGATGCAAGTGTAGTTGAACATGAAAATATTTTTGAAGAGAGAATAATTGCAGACTACGATGCTGAATCTGAAGAGACTGCCGGTAATGAAACTGAATCTGTAGAGACTACTGTAGAGACAGTCATTGGTGAAGAAAGTACCGAAGAATCTGTTGAAGAATAGGCAGATACTTTGACGAAATTGGAGACAATAAGACTGATATAACATAACTTAGAATAAATAAAAACGTATCCGCTGATGAACTTCCGTCAATAATAATTATTGGCATGAAAATAAAATGATTGGGAAAAGATATTAACGAGTTTAGAACCCAAACCATGCAATTTTAGATTTGACGAAAGGAGTGGATATAAATGGCAGATAACACGGACCAAGTAAGAAGAGAAGATGAGGGCAGAGAAGGCAAAGGCTGGGTAGGAGCTATCATACGCTTTATTGTAGCAGCCATTGTTTTAATGGTTACAGCTTGGTTAACGCCTGGGTTTTCACAAATGCACTTTGGAACTGCCTTGATCGCAGCTTTGGTAATTGCGGTTATGGATTGGGCTATACAGCGAATATTTAAGATTGACGCTTCCCCCTTTGGTAGGGGAATTGTCGGATTCATCATTTCCGCTGTCATAATCTATCTTACACAGTTCCTAGTTCCTGGTATGAGTATCTCCATTTGGGGAGCCATAATTGCATCTCTCATTATTGGTATCATTGATGCAATAATCCCCACTCGTGTAATGTAATCTAAATCTATAGTTAAGAGGGCAGTGGACCATCCACTGTCCTTTTTACAATCATGTTTCCTTGTCATGCCTGTTTTTTTGCTGTATAATGTAATTAAAGAAAAAGAATCTAACTATTAGAAGCGCAGGGTTAAAAATATAGCAAATGAGGATGTGCGGTAACATGAAAGAAGACTTGCTGACTCAGCTTTTTGAACTGATCAACAATAGTGAAGACATCCAAATAAACGAAATTCCAGAATACCATCTTTATATCTCCCAATTGGAGGAATTCTTCGACAAAAAGCTCAAGAAGAGCAATGGAGAAGAGGATGAGCGCAAAACTATATCCAAAACTATGATTCAAAATTACATAAAAGATGGTTTACTGATGCCACCTGAAGGAAAATCTTACAACAGTAGTCATGTTATCTTGCTTACTCTTATTTATAATCTAAAGTACATACTCTCCATAAGGGACATCCGAAGACTACTTAACCCAATTCTTGTAGATATAGAAAATGAAGACAGTGTCACAGAGATAGAAGGCTTGTATGAAAGCTACCTCGAGCTAAAGCAAGATTCAATTCAAAGTCTTAATTCTACTTTAGAAAGCTTGACTGTCAAGGTGGACAGCCAGTTAGTTAATAGTAATGGGTCTGAGGAAGTGGAGCTACAGATTAAGCTTTTACTCTTTATTTCTACCTTAGTTTCGGAAGCCAATCAAAGGAAGAAAATTGCCGAATTCCTTATAGAAAAATATTTTAATTTAGAAAATTAACACATTTTCAGTCCGGACATACTATTCCGGACTGAATTATTTTTGGCCTTCCAAAAAAGAGCCAAAGATGCTAAGAATAAATTGTGGAAGTTGTGAAAATATTCGAATTCATCTAAAAAATGGTTGAACTATAGTTTTCTACACTATACAATATAGTTAAGAAAAATAAATAAGCGGTTTAAGGCCATTATATACTTGGCAGATCCGTCAGAGGAGGAGACGTAGTTGAGCAAAAGAGTTTCTCGGGGAAGAAGAACACGTCCCCAAAAGCATAAAGCCAATCCTCTTATGGGGAACTACATAATACCTACTGAGCATGCCATCAAGCGCTATCAAGAACGTATTCGGATGATGAATCTAAGCAAGACACAAAATGCTATAATTGAAGGTGTTAGACATAGCCGTCTCATTGCACTTACCAAATACGGTGATAGAGAAATCAGGGAAAACAGGGGTATAGTATTTGTATGTGAAATGCAGGGAAATCAATTGTATGTGATTACAGTTTTAATCAGTGAAGTAGATTTACGTTTTGTTATCTAAGCAATACCAGTAAACAAATATTAAAGACCTAGCTTTACTTTCTTTAAGAGTAAGGTATGTTAAGCTTTTGTATTCGATAGAAAATTTAATAGCTATTCGTTATAACGAGCTCAATTTGCTTGTTTTTTTTTACCTGCAGTGTATAATAAAGAGAAACATAAATCTAACTGTGAGGCGAATTTACAAATGAGAAATTTAACTATGATGACCGACCTTTATCAACTAACCATGATGTATGGTTACTATAAAACTAATAATCACCGACGACAAGCCGTATTTGATATGACTTTTCGCCAACCTAACAATAACAGTGCTTACGCCATAGCTGCAGGTTTGGAACAGTTTCTTGAATATATAAAAAACCTTCAATTTTCCGAGGAGGATCTTGCTTATTTAGACAGCTTAAATTTGTTCGACGACAGCTTTTTGGATTTGTTGCGGGATTTGCATTTTACTGGTGACATTCACGCTGTTCCTGAAGGTACTGTGGTGTTTCCAAATGAACCTATGGTTCGTGTAAAGGCCCCCTTGATCGAAGCCCAATTAATTGAAACAACTCTATTAAACATAATTAATCATCAAACCCTCATTGCAACTAAAGCCAGTAGAGTAGTCATGGCTGCCCAGGGAGACAATGTATTGGAATTTGGGTTGAGGCGCGCCCAGGGGCCAGATGCAGGCATTTACGGAGCCCGTGCAGCAATTATAGGCGGTTGTTCTGGTACCTCCAACGTAATGACAGGTCAAATGTTTGGTATACCGGTAAGCGGCACACACAGCCACAGCTGGGTAATGAGTTTTCCTGATGAATTGTCTGCATTTCGAGCTTATGCTGATGCTTTTCCCGATGCATGTCTGCTTCTGGTAGACACATATAACACTTTGAAGAGTGGTATGCCCAATGCCATAACTGTATTTAATGAGCTTAAAGAGAAAGGTCACGAGCCTGTAGGAATTAGACTTGATTCTGGTGACCTTGCCTACTTAAGTAAGAAGGCCCGAGTTATGCTTGATGATGCAGGTTTCACTAATGCTAAAATAGTGGCATCCAATGATTTGGATGAAGAATTAATTTGGGATTTAAAGGCACAAGGAGCAAAAATCGATACTTATGGTGTTGGTACAGCCCTAATCACCAGCAAGGGATGCCCAGCTCTTGGTGGCGTTTACAAGATGTCAGCTGAAGTGGTCAATGGAGAGTTAATACCAAAAATAAAAATATCAGAAAATCACGAAAAAATAACAAATCCTGGTTACAAGAAAGTAGCTAGAATATATAACGGCGGGGGAAAGGCTGTAGCTGATTTGGTTATGCTAGAAGAAGAGACGATTGATACAGAAAAGCCCCTAACAATATTTGATCCTTTAGCCACATGGAAGAGGATGACAATCAATAATTTTACAGTTAAAGAATTACTGGTCCCTATATATAAGAATGGAGAGCTAATCTACGAAACACCTCCACTAATGGATATACAGGCATATGCCAAGGAGGAGCTGGATACATTTTGGGATGAGTATAAGCGCCTAAACAACCCTCATGTATATAAGGTAGACCTTTCTCAAAAGCTTTACGATTTGAAACAACAACTCCTTAAGGAATATTCCCAAGAGTAATCTATAAAAAGGTAACAGAGGCCCATGATAGTCCGAGAAATGAGACTAGCCATGGGTCTCTTTTTTTTATCCATTTTCATATTATGATAGTAGGATGGAGATGTAGTTTCATTATATAGATTTTGTCCAATATTTTAGGGGTGATGATATGAGATTTGGTTTGGCGTTGTCCGGAGGTGCTACTAGGGGGGCTGCTCACATAGGCGCAATGAAGGCTTTAGAAGAAGCTGGACTGGTGCCTTCCTGGATTTCCGGTACTAGCGCAGGGAGTATGGTTGCAGCTTTATATGCCTGCGGCTACAGTGTTAATGAGATGGAAAAGATAGCACTGTCACTGTCTAAGGATATTTACGACACTGATTATTTCGGGATAATAGGTGGTATTCTACAATGGATTATATTTAAAAATACTAACTGGGATGGATTGATGAAAGGGAAAAAGCTTGAAGTTCTGATGAAAAAATGGACGGATGGAAGGTTGATGCGAGAGAGTAAAATACCATTGGCTATTACTGCAGTAGATATCAACACAGGTAAAACCGTAATGTTTGTTAATAGCAAACGAGGCCTGGAGGATGATGAAAACACCGTATACAGGGATGATGTTACTATGTATCAGGCTGTAAGAGCTAGTATTGCAATACCAGTAATATTTAAGCCTATCATATTGCGTGGGATGAGATTGGTAGACGGTGGTGTTACAGATAGTGTTCCCACTGATGTCCTGAAAAAAATGGGCGCAAGAAAAATAATAGGCATTAATCTAGGCTACAGCGGTGAGCGCAGAAGTGAGGTGGACAACATCTTGGAGATTGGCAATCAGACAATCGACATTATGTCTTATAGGCTTACTGAGCTAAAGACTGAGGTTTCAGATTTTATCATTAATCCTCACATTTATGATGTAGGCATACTGGAAGTGCACAGAATACCTGAATTAATCGAAAGAGGATACCGAGCAGTTAAGGATAATCTTTATTCGATAAACAAGGCTATTAATATCTGATTTCGACTCCACTGTTTTACAAAATATTTAACTGACTTGTGTTATCTTAGTGCATGAGGAGGGGGATATACCAATGAAAAAAGAGTTTTCATGCAAAGTTTATGGATACGACAAAAAAGAGGTAGACCGTTATATTGAGGATTTGAAGAAAGATTATGAAGAAGAGCTTGCAAGAAAAAGAGACAGAATGCTTGAGCTTGCTGAAGAAACTCGTAAATTGAAGCTTGAGGCTCAGGAGCAAAGTGAGTGTTTAGAACGCTTAAGCGAGCAGGAAAAGTATGTTTCCCGGGCATTGATAAATGCGGAACAACGAGCACAAAGTATAATAGAAGAAGGTCGAAGAAAGTCTGCAAAGGAAATGGAACATATGGTTGCAGAAAAGGAAAAATGGCGAGGTAAGTTCCGACAAGTGAGGCAAGAATTAATGAGTTTTGAGAAGAACCTTCTGCAAATGATCGAAAGATTTAGAGATGATATTAACCATTATTCGGCACAGGAAATAAGTGATACTATGCTTGTTGGTGAAAGTGAAGAAGATGAGTTGAATAATAACAAGCAATTTAACAAAAAAGATAAAGATATTCCTGATAAAATAGTCTCAACACCTGAAAATAGCATAAAAGAAAAAGTGATTGCCTAAGCAATCACTTTTTTGTATATCTGGTATTTATCTCGGATTAATACATTCCTCCGCCCATACCGCCCATTCCGCCGCCACCAGCTGGCATTGATGGTTCTGGTTCAGGAATATCAGCAACTAGGCTTTCAGTGGTAAGAATCATGGCTGCTACACTGGCAGCATTCTGCAGGGCAGAACGAGTTACCTTTGTAGGATCTAGGATACCTTTTTCAATCATGTCACCATATTCGGCATTCAAAGCATCAAAGCCATAATAAGGAGCAGAATTCTTCTTAACATTTTCAACAACTACAGAGCCTTCTTGCCCTGCATTGTCTGCAATTTGTCTCAAAGGAGCTTCTAAAGCACGCTTGATTATATTAACGCCTGTCTTCTCATCGCCTTCAGCTTCAATGGAATCAAGAGAAAGTATAGCCTTAACTAAGGCAATTCCGCCACCTGGGATGACTCCCTCTTCAATAGCTGCGCGAGTTGCATTTAATGCGTCTTCTATTCTAAGCTTCTTTTCCTTTAATTCGGTCTCAGTAGCTGCACCAACCTTGATAACGGCAACGCCACCAGACAGTTTAGCTAATCTTTCCTGTAACTTTTCTCGGTCATAATCGGAGGTAGTTTCTTCGATTTGAGCCTTGATAGCTGCAATTCGGTTCTGAATTTGAGCAGAATCTCCGCCACCTTCTACGATGGTTGTGTTTTCTTTATCAATGGATACAGTGCGTGCTGTACCTAACTGATCAACAGTGGTATCTTTAAGATCCAAACCAACTTCTTCAGAAATAACAGTTCCACCGGTAAGAACAGCGATATCTTCAAGCATAGATTTTCTTCTATCGCCAAAGCCAGGTGCTTTAACTGCAACGCAGGTAAATGTGCCACGTAGTTTGTTAACTACCAATGTAGCCATAGCTTCGCCCTCTATATCTTCTGCGATTATTAAAAGCTTTTTACCTGTTTGTACGATTTGCTCTAATAAAGGTAAAATTTCCTGAATATTTGAAATCTTTTTATCTGTAATCAAAATGTAGGGATCGTCAAGATCTGCTACCATCTTTTCAGTATCGGTAACCATGTAAGCAGATACATAGCCACGATCAAATTGCATTCCTTCTACTACATCCAACTCAGTAGCCATGGATTTTGATTCTTCGACAGTAATGACTCCATCGCTGCCAACCTTCTCCATAGCATCGGAAATCAGTTGTCCGATTGTGTTGTCATCAGCTGAAATGGAAGCAACCTGAGCAATGGATTCCTTGTTTTGAATAGGACTGCTCTGAGATTTTAGGGATTCTACTGCTACTTGAACAGCGCGCTGAATACCTTTTCCAATTATCATGGGGTTTGCTCCAGCAGCTACGTTTTTCATTCCTTCATGAACGATAGCTTGGGCCAATACGGTTGCGGTAGTGGTACCGTCACCGGCTACATCATTGGTTTTGCTGGCAACTTCCTTAACAAGTTGTGCACCCATATTTTCAAAGGGATCTTCTAATTCTATTTCTTTTGCGATGGTAACACCATCATTTACGATCTGGGGAGAGCCGAATTTTTTTTCCAATACTACATTTCTGCCCTTGGGGCCCAATGTAATCTTAACGGTATCGTTAAGAGTGTTTACTCCGCGTTCCAAATATCTTCTGGCTTCTTCGCCATACTTCAGTTGTTTGGCCATTGTTAAAACCTCCTGTATAGATTATTTGATTATTCAACTATTGCGAGGATATCATTCTGTCGGACAATAATATATTCCTCTTTGTCTACCTTGACTTCGGTCCCTGCATATTTGGAGTAAATTACTTTGTCTCCAATGCTAACTTCCATCTTTACTTCTTTGCCGTCTACAAGACCGCCGGGGCCTACAGCCAATACCTCAGCCATTTGAGGCTTTTCTTTGGCCGAACCTGGAAGTACGATTCCACTTTTTGTGGTTTCTTCACTTTCAATCATTTTAATAACAACTCTGTCGCCCAATGGTTTAATATTCATGGTACACCCTCCTTATGTAGTAAGTCTTTAGTTTGTTAGCACTCGGTAACATTGAGTGCTAACATCAATATCTAGTTTATAAAAAAGCAAAAAGGATGGCAAATACTACAAGCCATCAAATTCAATCGTACTTTGACAAATATAACGTTTTACATAATACATCTAACATATAGTCTCGAATGGTTGATTTTAGAGTGAATTGCTTCGAAATACTAAAATATCCCTCAATTATTGAAAAATTATGTTGGAAAAAGCTCACTTCATATATTTTCCGGTAAGTTTTTGCAACGTACGAGGGAGGGCATCCTTGGAATTTCCCCAAGGTTTGTCCTGATTCTTGTGATCGAACTTTTGTGTGAACCAAAATAGTTCTTTTTCCAAGCGATCTAGATTATTCATTTGCATGGGGAGCAATTCTTTTAAAAATTCAGCTTGTTTGCTTCTATTTAATCCTTCTGCTGCCATATCCAGAACTAGAGGTAGATGTGAAAAGCAAAAACCTTTGGAATTGTTAAAGACCTTACGGAATTCCTTATCATGACCCCACAAATGAATAAAGGTGTATGCAAATTGATTCATGGCATTTTGTAATCTGTCACAGATTATACACTGATTCATATGGCCCTCAAGCCAATTACCGACATTTTGTGAGACCCGATTTAAGTTGGGCTCTTCAGATTTCTTTCTAAAAAGTCCTAGACCTTTACCTGGATTCTCTGCAGCTTTTTCTAGTTCCTCACTTTTCTTCTTTAGCTTTTTAATTGTCTCCAGTATATGGGTATGAGTCATTAGAGCCAGCCCGAGTCGATTTTGGGCTAGATACAGAAGCTCATTATGATGGGGGCAAAAGCCCTTGTCATTTACCTCGATTCTAGTATCAGGTTCCATTACAGAGCCTCCTAGGAAAGAATCTACATAGGCTTTTTCAGAGTTATCTCTTAAAATGCAAAAAGGGCATTCACTTTCTTCGTGATAAGCATCCCAAACAGGAATAGTATCCAAATGATATTTCATCAATAAAACCTCCCAAGTATTTGGATGTGATTTGTTTCATTCTATCATAATTTACTGGACACAACCATAAATATAAATATTGGACAAGAGATTTAGAATGAGGAGGATGGACATGCGTTATTCTAGGGTTAAGAAAAGTCAGACTAAAAAGAGGTATGCCACATTACTTTTGGTAGTACTGCTTGGCTTTCTAATTTTATATATAGCCTTTGCAGGAACCTTAGGTAAATTTGTTAGCAGCTGGATTTCAACTATTTTATCTGGTGAAGACAGTGGAAAAACACCAGGAAATAAACCGGAAGATCCGGTACTTACTTTACCTGGCGAAACAAGTAAACCTGTAGCAGACAGTGAAAAGATAAGCGATAATTTGAAAGCAAATGCTTTAGTGATGTATACTGTGCAAATGGGTGCCTTCAGTGAAGCTGAAAATGCACAATCCTATGCTAAGGAATTGAAAGCTCTTGGTGGCGGAGCTTATATCTTAAATGATGGTTTTCATCGAGTTCTGGCAGTAGGATATCAATTAGAAGAAGATGCACAAAAAGTAAGAAAGGATCTAGCCAGTAACGGTATTGAATCTCATATTTTTAAATTGGCAACAGCTGGTGCGGATATGAAGATTACTGCAAGTGAGGAGAATGTTGGGGCTATTCGTTCTGCATACGAAATATGGGAGGAGAAGTACCACTTACTAGAACAGATGGTTATTCAGTTAGATAGTGGGGCTATTAGCGTCAATGATACCTATAACAAAATTAATGAGCTGAAAAAAGATATGGAAAGCAAGAGAGACAGGTTACGTGAATTAAATAACAATCAAAGTAACAATGTTATTTTGGAAGGCTTAGTTACTCTGTATGACAAAACCTGTCTATCCTTTGAGAAAATATTATCACAAAATAGTTCTGATAAGGTAGCAATTTCTGCAGAAATAAAGTATACTTATATTGATATGTTAATGCAATATAAAGAATACATGGAACAAATTACGAATTGACACAATAATATAATAGCAATAGCATACCAACCAATGAGTTAATTTATTGTCAATCTATATATATAACTAAAAATTTGAGGTGACCAAATGTCCCTGGATCTACTTACGATAAAGGATATTTTGAATGCTAGAGTACTATATGGAGACGAAATGCTAGACCGAGAAATATTATCAGCTTGTGGTTCCGACCTAATGAGCGATGTATTGGCTTTTGTGAAGGAACAAACCATGCTGCTTACAGGCTTAACTAATCCTCATGTTATAAGAGCGGCAGAGCTCTTAGATGTCTCTGCCATTGTCTTTGTCCGTGGAAAACACCCTACACAAGACATCATTGATATGGCTATAGATCGCTCGATAGTCCTTCTTACCACAGAAGATACATTGTTTACTGCTTGCGGAAAATTATACGAGGCTGGCTTAAGGGGAGGTGGGAATCCCCGTGAACAATAATTCCAATGGATCTACTCCAAAGGAAAATTCAGATACAAAAGTATTAGTTAAACATGTTTTTCCCGTAGAAGCTGAAGACTATATTTCAGCAGGCGAAGCGTCAGGGACGATTAAGAACATGCTCAAGCAGTTGGGAGTCGATTCGAAGTTAGTAAGGCGGGTAGCTATCGCCTGTTACGAGGCCGAACTAAATCTTGTCATACATTCATGGGGCGGGCAACTTACTATGCTGGTTACCCCCCACGCAATACGTGTTATCACTGAGGATACAGGCCCAGGTATTCCCGATGTTGAGATGGCCATGAAAGAAGGGTATTCAACAGCATCTGAAAAAGCAAGAGAACTGGGTTTTGGTGCAGGTATGGGTTTGCCAAACATTCAGCGAAATGCTAGTCAGGTAGAGATTCAATCTAAGCTAGGAGAGGGCACAACACTGAAAATCACCTTTGAATTTTAAAACCAATTTATTTCTAAACCTTTAAAGAAATATTCTAATAACAATAATTGTATGAAAATATGAAATATTATACTGGGAAGTGAGTGAAGGCAATGAGGGAATATTATCATTCCGTCACATTAAATAAAGAGAAATGTAAGGGCTGTACCAATTGTATTAAGGGCTGTCCTACAGAAGCAATTCGTGTGCGAGATGGAAAAGCAAGAATAATTGACGAGCGTTGTATCGATTGCGGGGAATGCATCCGTGTATGCCCTTATCACGCAAAAGTTGCTATTACCGATCCCCTATCCATAATTGACGAATATAAATTTAAAATTGCTTTACCAGCTCCTGCTCTACTAGGTCAATTTAAAAATTTAAAAAATTGCGATAAGGTGCTAGCATCACTTAAACACCTTGGTTTTGATTATGTTTATGAAGTAGCTAAAGGTGCAGATATAGTTACACAATTAATCAAAGAGAAGCTATCTATCTCCAGTATAAAAAAGCCATTGATTTCCTCAGCCTGTCCTGCCATAGTCCGACTGATACAAGTCCGTTTTCCTAACCTGCTGGACCATATGGTTCGTGTGGAATCACCCATGGAAATAGCAGCACAAATGGCCAAGGATGAGTTTAGCAAAAAGCATAATATACCAAAGGAGCAAATTGGTGCTTTCTTTATTACCCCCTGTGCTGCTAAGATGACCAGTATACGAAACCCAATTGGTAATGAAGTATCCCATGTTGATGGAGCTATTTCCATATTGGATATATACGGTCCTATTTCTTCCTACCTAAAGATACCTGACAACACAGAACAGCTACAAAAGGCTAGTAGTGCAGGCTTAAGCTGGGCAATTAGTAATGGTGAAAGCCAGTCCCTGGGGATTGATAACTATCTTGCGGTAGATGGAATATCTAATGTAATACCTGTGCTGGAAGAAATTGAAAACAATAAAATGTCTGATTTGGACTTTTTTGAAGGTCTTTCCTGTTCAGGTGGTTGTGTAGGTGGACCATTAACCTTTGAAAATGGTTATGTAGCAAAAAATCGTATTCGAATACTCGCTAAGGGGATTGACAACACCTCTCCTAAAGCATCGGAAGTAGAGTATGTAAAAGAAAATATGGACTGGAGTCTACAAAAGAATATTATAGAGAAGCCTGTTTTAAAACTGGATGAAAATATAGTGCTTGCCATTCAGAAGATGGAAACCTTGGAGCGTATCCATAAGGAGCTTCCAGGCTTGGACTGTGGATCTTGTGGCTCTCCCAGTTGTAGAGCCTTAGCAGAGGATATAGTTAGGGGTAAAGCTTCCAAACTGGATTGTGTATTTGAACTCAGAGAAAAGGTAAAAATGCTAGCTGAAGAAATGATAGAACTTTCAGATAAAATGCCAGCCGGAAGGGAAGAAAAGAAAAATAATGAGAAAACTTGAGCATATTGTAGATGAATTGGACTTAAAAATCTTATCCAAGGGTCATGGCTTGGAACAGGAAGTATCATCAGGTTGTTGCTGTGATTTGCTTAGCTGGGTTATGGCTAATGGAAAAAAGAACGCTATCTGGATCACCGTTCAAACTCATGTTAATGTTATAGCAGTGGCCTCCTTGCTTGATCTGGCAGGGGTTATAATTCCTTCCAGTATGAATGTAGATGAAAAGACCATTGAAAAAGCACAAGATGAGGGAGTAACCATTTTGTCTACCCATCTCGACGCCTTTCAGTTAACTGGTATGCTTTACAACATGGGTATTAGAGCAGAAGGTTGAGGTGCTGATATGGAAGCTGCCATAGATCTTCATATCCATTCGGCTTTGTCACCCTGTGGGGATGACGACATGACTCCCAACAACATAGTGAACATGGCAATATTGAACGGTTTGGATGCCATAGCAGTAACTGATCATAACAGCTGTAAAAATGTAGAAGCAGTTATGAAGGTGGCTGAGGGACGAATCCTTGTTATCCCGGGGATGGAGCTACAGACTAGGGAAGAGGTTCATCTTCTATGCTATTTTCATAATTTAAGCTCTCTTAAGTCCTTTAGCGATGAACTTACACCTTATTTTGACGGATTATCCAATAGCCCTTCTTTTTTCGGACACCAGTGGATTATGAATGAATTGGATGAAATAACAGGTGAAATGGAGCAGGCTTTGCTAACTTCTCTTTCTATTTCCTTAGATGATGCTGTAGAGCTTATCAGGAGGCATAAAGGTTTAGCTGTACCTGCACATATAAATAAATCCTCGTATAGTATAACTTCACAACTTGGATTCTTGCCCCCATATTTAAATCTTAGTTTGTTGGAATATTCACAACACCATCACGTAAATTTTTGCGCTTATCCAGAATGTAAATTTATTTTTTCTTCTGATGCCCATAATTTGGGTCAAATTCTTGAAAGAACTATGTTAATCTCTGTTGAAGAGCTTACTATTGACGGAATTCTTGTAGCTTTATCAAGATAAATAGTATAACAGCTATACCAGTTTGAACAACTGTTATATATTAGCGGATGTTTTTTTTATATCCTTTATTAATATTTGTGAAAAACTTGACGAAATTTCTTGATTGTCAAGGCTTTTTGTGGGATAATACTCTTGATTCATGTAACTAAAATAAATTATGGGGGAGGGAGTATACATGACAGCTTCTATTCTTCAAGAGAATAAGGAAAAGATCACAGAGTTACAAAAAACCATCGATGAATTTAAGCTCAAAGAAGGTCCATTAATGCCGATTATGCACAAAGCTCAAGAACTATTTGGTTATCTGCCAGTTGAGGTCCAGGAATATATGGCAGAAGCTTTGGACATACCGCTTTCAGATATATACGGAGTGGCAACCTTCTATTCACAATTCACATTAAAGCCACAAGGGAAATACACCGTAGGCGTTTGCATGGGAACAGCTTGCTATGTCAAGGGTTCACAGGCAGTTTTGAATGAGTTAGTGAAAGTACTTGATTTAAAGCCTGGAGAAACTTCTGAAGACTTCGATTTTACACTGAATGCAACCCGTTGTCTGGGAGCATGTGGTCTAGCACCAGTCATTATGATCAATGACGATGTTTACGGTCGTTTGGTACCATCCGATATCAAAGGCATCGTAGACAAATACCGAACGAAATAAACCATGGAGGATTTATCGCTGCATATATTGGATTTAGCTCAAAACTCCATTTCAGCCGGTGCCACATTGATTGAGATTTCCATACGAGACGGCCTAGAAAAGGAACAAAAGTGGGTAGAGATACGAGACAATGGCAAAGGTATGGACCAGGAAAAGGTCAATCGAGTAATCGATCCCTTTTATACAACTCGTACTACCCGTAAAGTAGGCTTGGGCATTCCAATGTTCAAAGCTTCTGCGGAAGCAAGCGGAGGAAAACTGCAAATTACTTCTCAGTTAGGGAAAGGCACCACATTACAGGCATTGTTTAATAGCGCCCATATTGACTGCATCCCATTGGGAAATATGGAGGAAACCATCACAGCACTGATCTTTATGAATCCAGAAGTGGATTTTGTATATATTCACGAAAATGATGGCAGGCAATTCTTACTTGATACCCGTCAGATTCGGGAAGTTCTAGGGGAGGTAAACATTGCAGATCCAGAGATAATTAACTGGATCAAGATATATATAAAAGAGGGTCTTGAAGAATTAAATGGAGGTGTGTGACACATGAAGTCTTTGAAAGAACTTGAACAAATCAAACAGAAAACTTTAGATGCTGTTAATTTAAGAAAAGAAAGAAGCGGAGGCACCCGAGTTGTTGTGGGCATGGCCACCTGCGGTATTGCAGCTGGAGCTCGTCCAGTGCTGCTAACATTTCTTGAAGAAGTCAAGAATAGAAAACTGGGAGATGTTTCTGTCTCTCAGACAGGTTGTATTGGCGTATGCCGTTTAGAGCCCATGGTCGAGATTACCCGGCCTGGCGAAGAAAAGGTTACCTATGTGAACATGACTGCAGAAAAGGTAAAAAGGATTATTGCCGAGCATGTAGTTAACGGCCAGGTTGTTACAGAATACACAATCGGTGCTGTAGAGTAACAACAGATTGCATTATAAGGAGGGTTTCAAAATGGAGTTTTATCGTTCCCATGTACTCATTTGTGGAGGAACAGGTTGCCATTCTTCTGGATCGTCGGAAGTAATGGAAGTTTTTAAAACCGAACTGGCAAACAATAAATTGGAAAATGAAGTTAAACTGGTACAGACCGGTTGTTTTGGATTATGTGCTGAGGGTCCTATTGTTATTGTTTATCCAGAAGGTGCATTTTACAGTAAAGTAACTAAAGAACATGTATCAAAAATTGTATCTGAGCATCTGTTAAAAGGTAGAATAGTTACAGAATTATTGTATCATGACAGTGTTCATGATGATGAGGCCATCAAATCTCTTGATGAGGTGGAATTTTATAAAAAGCAGAGACGTCTGGCTTTACGTAATTGTGGCGTCATAGATCCAGAAAAAATAGAAGAATATATTGCTTTTGATGGATACAAGGCCCTTGGTAAGACATTGCTGGAGACCACCCCAGAAGAAGTTATAAACATTATGAAGGCTTCTGGTCTAAGGGGTCGTGGTGGTGCAGGATTCCCAACTGGTCTTAAACCGGATTTCACTGCCAAGGCTAAAGGTGACAAAAAATATATCTTATGTAATGCCCATGAAGGTGACCCAGGTGCATTTATGGATAGGAGTGTACTGGAAGGAGATCCTCACGCTGTATTAGAAGCAATGGCAATTGCTGGTTATGCTGTTGGCGCTGACCAGGGATATATCTATGTAAGAGCCGAATACCCAATTGCAGTAAAACGTTTGAACATTGCAATTAATCAAGCAAGAGAAACCGGACTCTTAGGCAAGAACATATTTGGTACTGACTTTAGTTTTGATATCGAAATAAGACTAGGTGCTGGTGCATTCGTGTGTGGTGAAGAAACTGCATTGATCGCATCAATAGAAGGAAAAAGAGGAGAACCTCGACCTCGACCACCCTTTCCTGCAAACAAAGGTGTGTTTGGGAAGCCTACTTTGCTGAATAACGTAGAAACTTATGCCAATATCCCACAGATTATCCTTAACGGTGCTGAATGGTTCCAAACAGTTGGAACTGAAAAGAGCAAAGGAACAAAGGTATTTGCTTTAGGTGGCAAGGTTATGAACACTGGTTTGGTGGAAGTGCCAATGGGAACTACTCTAAGGGAAATTATTTTTGAGATAGGTGGAGGAATTCCAGAAGGTAAGAAATTTAAAGCAGCACAAACTGGTGGTCCTTCCGGTGGTTGTATCCCAACTGAACATTTGGATACCCCCATTGATTACGATTCATTAGTAAGTATCGGCTCAATGATGGGATCTGGTGGCTTAATTGTCATGGACGAAGATAACTGTATGGTAGATATCGCCAGGTTCTTCTTAGAATTTACCGTAGATGAGTCTTGCGGTAAATGCCCCCCTTGTCGAATCGGAACCAAACGAATGTATGAAATTTTAGACCGAATCACCAAGGGACAAGGTGAAGAAGGCGATATCGAAAAGTTGCAGGAGCTTGGCAAGAACATTAAGGCATCCGCACTTTGTGGGCTGGGGCAAACAGCACCTAACCCAGTTTTGAGTACCATTCGATATTTTAGAGATGAATACGAGGCTCATATCCGTGACAAGAAATGTCCTGCTGGTGTATGCCAGGCATTGCTACAAATCGTTATTAAAGCAGAAATATGCAAGGGTTGCGGTCTGTGTACCAAAGTCTGTCCTACAGATGCTATCTCGGGTGAACGCAGAAGTCCGTATACCATAGATCAGAGCAAGTGTATCAAATGTGGAGCCTGCATAGAAAAATGCCCCTTCAAGGCCATAGTGAAGGGTTAAGCTTATTAGAAAAGGGAGTGACTAAGATGGAAATGGTAAATTTAACCATAGATGGCGTCCAGATAGAAGTGCCTAAAGGAACCACGGTATTGGAAGCCGCCAGGTCCGCCCACATCCAGATACCCACCTTATGTTATCTGAAGGGAATCAATGAAATCGGTGCCTGTCGTATGTGTTTGGTTGAAGTAAAAGGCGCTAGAAGTCTACAGGCTTCCTGTGTATTCCCCGTAGGAGAGGGAATGGAAATTCGGACCAATACACCTGCCATCAGAGAGGCCAGGAAAACAAATATGGAATTAATCCTGTCCAATCATGATCGCAAGTGTTTGACTTGTGTAAGAAGTGAAAACTGTGAACTGCAAACCCTATCCAAACAATTGGGAATAGAGGAAATTCGCTATGAAGGCGAAAAGGGTAATTATGCCGTCGATGAGGTTTCTACTTCTATCGTACGAGATTCTAATAAATGTATCCTTTGTCGAAGATGTGTATCTACTTGCAGAGAAGTACAGGGAATAGGTGCTATAGGTGCAACAGGACGAGGTTTTAACACAATTATTGAGCCTATTTACGGCAAGAGCTTGGCCGATGTCAACTGCATTAATTGCGGTCAGTGTATTGAAGCTTGTCCAGTAGGAGCACTAAGAGAAAAAGACGAAACAGATAAAGTTTGGGATGCTATCAATAATCCTAATCTTCACGTAGTAGTTCAGACGGCTCCAGCTGTTCGTGTAGCCCTTGGTGAAGAGTTTGGTATGCCTATTGGGACCAGGGTTACCGGTAAAATGGTTGCTGCCCTTCGCAGATTGGGCTTTGACCGAATATTTGATACCGACTTTGCCGCTGACCTTACGATCATGGAGGAAGGTACCGAGTTATTGGGCAGATTGAAGAAAGGTGAAAATCTACCTTTGATTACTTCATGCAGCCCTGGTTGGATTAAATATTGTGAACATCATTATCCTGATTTACTTGATAATCTTTCTACCTGCAAGTCTCCTCATGAAATGATGGGAGCCATGGTAAAATCCTATTATGCAGAAAAGACCAATCAAGATCCTGCCAATATTTATGTTGTATCCATTATGCCATGTACTGCAAAGAAGTTCGAAGCCCAGAGACCTGAGCTTCAAGCATCGGGCTATCCAGATGTTGATGTTGTATTAACAACCAGGGAATTGGCAAGGATGATTAAACAAGCTGGAATAAACTTCTTGAAGCTTGATGATGAGGACTTTGATCCCACCTTGGGAGATTCCACTGGTGCTGGTGTTATCTTTGGTGCCACTGGCGGAGTTATGGAAGCTGCTTTGAGAACTGTAGCTGAAATTGTTACAGGCAAGCCACTGGAGAACTTAGAAATCCATGCAGTGAGAGGCTTGGAGGGCGTTAAGGAAGTAGAAGTACCCCTAGGAGACATCACTGTTAAAGCAGCTGTTGCTCATGGAACCGGTAATGCCAAAATCCTTATGGACATGGTAAGATCCGGTGAAAAAGAATATCACTTTATTGAAATCATGGGTTGCCCTGGTGGATGTGTAACTGGTGGAGGACAACCTATTGTACCTGCGCAGGTACAGATGGAAGTAGATGTTCGTGCAAAACGTGCTTCTGCTATCTACGACGAAGATCGTTCATTACCAGTTCGAAAATCCCATGAGAACGAATCAGTAATTAAGGTATATAAGGAGTATCTGGGAGAGCCAAACAGCCACAAGGCTCACGAGTTACTGCATACTCACTACACCCCCAGAAAGAAATTCTAGAGCAAAACCAGAACCGGCCAAAGGCCGGTTCTTCTTTTACCTAATGGGGACAGTTCTCAATTTATTTTCACTCAATTTTTCAATAATAGACGTAGTGGATAGATTTTGTTATACTTACTATTGGAAAAAGGAAAGGGGTGAGGGTGTGAGAGAGCAAATCAAACAGAAAGCAATAGAATTAGGATTTCATAAAGTATCCTTTCAATCAGCTGTGCCCTTAACCTCGTGGGATAATGATATTAAGCTCCGACAAACCTTGGACTCTAGTACTGCTGATTATTGGGAATCTAGGGGCTTGACTAGTGATTCTAGCACTATTATGCCAGAGGCAAAGACAATAATAACTGCTGTATATCCCTATCCACCTTTTAGTCAGGATATCTCTCAAGGACAAGGCCGATACAGTGCTCACTATCAGGCATATCCTAAAGGCAGAGAAACCATGAAAAAGTTAGGAGCTATTTTAGCCAGTAAAGGCTATGATGTGCTAATAGACCATCCAATTCCAGCCAAGCGCCTTGCTTTTCAGAGCGACCTCGGAAGATATGGAAAGAATGGTCTTATCTATCATCCTGAATTTGGTTCCTTTATTACACTCCACACAATAATCACTAACGCAAAATTGGAGTTTGATCCGTTTGAATTTGGTACGATTGATACAGCAGAAATTTCTGACTGCGGAAGCTGCAGAAGATGTATAGATATCTGTCCCACACAGGCAATTGCAGACGATGGGGTTATCCTAATTAGCAAATGTTTACGATTCCATATGGGATCATCTGATATTATTCCTATCGACATAAGAGAAAAAATCGGTAACCGGATGTTAGGGTGCGAGGAATGTCAGCTGGTATGTCCCAAAAACATTAAACTGCTTCATAACAAGGAGTCAGTGGAAAAATGCCAAGAAATCTATAATATCAAAGCTATATTAGCTAGCGCTAAAACAGGATTGAAAAAGCTGATGAACCCAATTGCCCAGACGGTGGGTAACAATTATGCTCGGCCTCAAAAGGTGCTTTCAATGGCTGTTATTGTTGCTGGAAATTCTGAAGATCAGTCCTATGTACCACTGCTTGCTAAAACACTGCAATATCCTAGCGAAGTTATAAGGGCTCATAGCGCATGGGCTATTGGTAAATTAGGTGGTGAAGAAGCGAAAACTGTTCTCACTGATGCACAGAGTNNAAAACCATGATATAATGGGAAATAAACACAAGAGGAACATTTGTTCTATAAAGGGGAGGACTACTACCTATATGACCAAGACCTACGAAGCAAATGACATACAAGTATTGGAAGGCTTGGACGCAGTTCGTATGCGCCCAGGTATGTATATAGGCACCACAGGTTTACGGGGGCTTCATCATCTATTATGGGAAATTGTTGATAATGGGGTTGACGAAGCAGCCAATGGATTTGCCACTACCGTTGACGTTATACTAAACAGTGATAATAGTGTTACAGTAATAGACGATGGAAGGGGTATTCCTGTAGGAATGCACGACACCATGAAAATCTCAGGAGTACAGGTTGTTTTTACCCAGCTCCATGCTGGTGGTAAATTCAATGACAGTAATTACAACTACTCAGGAGGTCTTCACGGTGTAGGGGCTTCCGTAGTAAATGCCCTGTCTCGATGGTTGGAGGCAGAGGTCTATGTAGATGGACAGGCATATAGACAAAGGTATGAAAGCTACGAGAAAGATGGAAAAAAGTATGTGGGGAAGCCAGTTACGGAGCTGGAAAAGTTAGGATCCACTAATTTTAGAGGAACGAAAATCACCTTTTTACCAGATGATGAAATATTTGAAGACATTAGTATGAATGTGGATGCAATCACCAAAAGATTGAAGGATCTAGCCTTTCTTAACAAAGGTATTAAAATGACTTTAACCGATGAAAGACTGGAAAAGCCTATTAGAAAGGTCTTTCACTACTCTGGTGGATTGGCTGATTTTGTTGAATATTTAAATGAAGATAAGTCCGCTGTACATCCAGAAGTAATATATATTGAAGGTGAGCGGGACAGCATAAAGGCCCAGATAGCCATACAGTACACTGATTCCTACACGGAAAGCATATTTTCATATGTTAACAATATTCCTACTAGCGAAGGTGGTACTCATGAAACAGGTTTCAAAACAGCTATAACCAAAGTGCTCAACGATTTCGTAAGGAAAATGAACACTAAAGGGAAAAGCGGAGGTTTAATAGGAGAAGACTTCAGGGAAGGCATGACAGCTGTACTTTCAATAAAAATGCACAATATTCAATTTGAAGGTCAAACCAAAACCAAACTGGGAAATACAGAAGCTAGAACTGCTGTGGAATCCATCGTGACAGAGAATCTTCAAACTTATTTGGAGGATATCGACCATCAGGAAACTTTAAAAGTTATTTTGGAAAAAGCCCTAAGTGCAGCCAAGGTAAGAGAGGCAGCCAGAAAAGCTAAAGATATAACCCGAAAGAAGAACAGCTTGGAAGGGGCACCACTGGTAGGTAAGTTAGCCAGTTGTACAGGAAGAAATCCTAAAATCAACGAGCTATTTTTGGTAGAGGGTGACTCTGCAGGCGGTTCTGCCAAGCAGGGAAGGGACAGGCAGTTTCAAGCAATCCTACCTTTACGAGGTAAACCTTTAAATGCTGAAAAGAAACGTCTGGACCAAGTATTGGCTAATGTTGAGTTTCGTACCATTATATCCGCATTGGGAACTGGTATCGACGAAGACTTTAATATTGCTAACCTTAAATATGACAAAATTATTATAATGGCTGATGCTGACCAGGACGGTGCACATATCCGTGCTATTTTACTAACCTTCTTCTTCCGTTATATGAAGGAACTTATAACGAATGGTCATGTATACATAGGCTTGGCTCCATTGTATAAGGTTTCAAAAGGAAATAAGGTAGATTATTGCTACGATAATGAAGAATTGACAGCAAGTGCGAAGAAAATGGGTAAGGGCTATTCCGTTCAGAGATACAAGGGCTTGGGCGAAATGAACCCAGAGCAATTATGGGATACAACCATGAATCCTGCCAAACGCTCAATTGTTAAGGTTGAAATTGATGATGCAGCCGAAGCAGACAAGCTTATAACAATCCTTATGGGTGATAAAGTGGATTCTCGGCGTGAGTATATCATCAATTATGCTGACTTTAACAAAACAGATATCATTAAGGAAATGGGGGTGTAATTCATGGCTAAAAAAAAGAAGGAAGAAAATTATGTGCAAAATCCAGATAAGGTTTTTCACAAGCCTCTGGAAAGTGTTATGCATGAATCCATGATGCCCTATGCAGAGTATGTCATTATGGAACGAGCTCTACCAAGAGTAGAGGATGGATTAAAGCCTGTTCAAAGGCGTATTCTCTATACTATGCAGGAATTGAGCCTTACTCCAGACAAGCCTCATAAGAAATCAGCTAGAATCGTAGGAGACGCTCTGGGCAAATATCATCCCCATGGAGACACCTCCATATATGATGCCATGGTACGTATGGCACAGGATTTTAATATGCGATATCCTCTGGTGGATGGACATGGAAATTTCGGTTCCATTGACGGCGATTCTGCGGCAGCCATGCGTTATACGGAAGCCAGAATGACTCCTCTAGCATTAGAGTTGTTAAGAGATATAGAAAAAGACACCGTCGGTTTCAGCCTGAACTTTGATGACAGTATGAAAGAACCTGATATTCTGCCAGGCCGCTATCCGAACCTACTAGTTAATGGTTCTACAGGTATTGCCGTTGGCTTGGCTACCAATATTCCTCCTCACAATTTAGAAGAAGTTATTGATGGTGTCATTGCCGTTATGGATAAGCCGGAAACCAGTATAGAAGATTTGCTAAACATAATTCCCGGCCCTGATTTTCCAACAGGGGGCATTATCGTCGGTGCAGAGGAAATCCAGAAAGCCTATGAAACTGGAAGAGGCAAGGTATTGCTTCGCTCTAAGGTGGACATAGAAAACATCTCCGGTGGTAAAAAGCAACTGGTTATTACAGAAGTGCCTTATCAGGTAAACAAAGCCACCCTTTTGGAGAAAATTCTCCGTCTCAGTGAAGAAAGAAAAGGAGTGCTAACTGGCATTTCCGATATAAGAGATGAATCCGATCGTGATGGCATTCGCGCTGTAATAGAAATTAAAAAGGATGGGGATGCGGAGAAGATACTAAATTATCTATACAAATATTCCGATCTCCAGATAACCTTTGGTATGAATATTGTAGCTATAGCTGATGGAAGACCTCGCCAACTGGGCTTAAAGGATATTTTAGAATATTATATTAAGCATCAAAAGGATGTTGTCACTAGAAGGACTCAGTACGATTTAGACAGGGCAAAGGCCAGAGAACATATTCTTGAAGGTCTTATTATTGCTATTCGAAATATAGACAGGGTTATTGCCATAATCCGCTCCTCTAAAAATACAAAGGAAGCAAGAATCAGGTTGATGGATGAATTTAGTCTGACCGAGATTCAAGCCCAGGCAATTTTAGACATGCGACTACAAAAGCTTACCAATTTAGAGGTAATTAACTTGGAGAAGGAATATGCTCAGGTGCAAAAGCTGATTG
>LFRM01145103.1_pt1 | contig 29900 bp, 43 predicted proteins | sample 618341 | NCBI WGS metagenome assembly LFRM01 (sample SAMN03654438, study PRJNA283298) | anaerobic digester metagenome | isolation source: pool of bioreactors CSTR01a, CSTR02a, and CSTR03a thermophilic anaerobic... | place: Denmark: Kgs. Lyngby | collected 2014-05-21 | reverse complement strand
AAAATGGCGAAGCAAAAATTTGAGAGGACGAAACCCCACGTAAACATAGGGACAATTGGTCACGTTGACCACGGCAAGACCACCCTGACAGCAGCCATAACCTTGACACTGGCCCATCAGGGATTTGCACAAGCCACAGCATACGACCAGATTGACAACGCACCTGAAGAAAGAGAAAGAGGCATCACCATAGCCACATCCCACGTAGAATACGAGACAGAAAACAGGCACTACGCCCACGTAGACTGCCCCGGTCACGCCGACTACGTTAAGAACATGATTACCGGTGCTGCCCAGATGGACGGAGCAATACTCGTAGTATCCGCAGCAGACGGTCCCATGCCCCAGACAAGAGAGCACATTCTTCTTGCCCGTCAGGTAGGCGTAGACCATATCGTAGTATACATGAACAAGACAGACCAGGTAGACGACCCCGAACTTTTGGAACTGGTAGAGATGGAAATCAGAGACCTGTTAAACGAGTACGAATTTCCCGGGGACGAAATACCCATTATACAGGGATCAGCCCTTAAAGCCCTGGAATGCGGTTGTGGGAAAAACGACTGCGAATGGTGCAAATCCATCTTTGAACTGATGGACGCCGTAGACAGCTATGTACCCACACCGGTAAGAGATGCAGACAAGCCGTTCCTGATGCCCGTAGAAGACGTATTCACCATTACCGGTCGCGGCACCGTAGCCACCGGTAGAGTAGAGCGCGGTCGCATCAAAGTAGGCGAAGAAGTAGAGATAGTAGGTATGCAGGACGAGATCAAAAAGACAGTAGTAACCGGAGTAGAAATGTTCCGCAAGATTTTGGATTACGGAGAAGCCGGCGACAACATTGGGTGTCTATTAAGAGGCATTGACAGGAAAGAGATCGAGCGTGGGCAGGTACTGGCAAAGCCCGGTTCCATCAAGCCCCTGACCAAATTCGACTCCGAGGTATATATTTTAACCAAGGAAGAGGGCGGCAGGCACACACCGTTCTTCAACGGTTACAGGCCCCAGTTCTACTTCAGGACCACAGACGTGACCGGAGTAGTAACCCTGCCCGAGGGAGTAGAGATGGTAATGCCCGGTGACAACATCAAGATGTCCATCGAGCTGATCACCCCGATTGCTATTGAAGAAGGTTTGAGGTTTGCTATCCGTGAAGGCGGCAGGACTGTTGGTTCCGGCGTTGTAACGGGAATTAAATAACTGCTATAAACAATAATCGGAAGCGATGAAGTGGAAGGTTGCTGGAAATTTTCAGGTAATTTCCACGGAGAATTGTCCGAAAAAATCGGGCGAAGGAGGATGGGAAATTGGCACAAAATAAAATTAGAATTCGCTTAAAGGCCTATGAACACAGCAGTTTGGACCAGTCAGCAAAAAAGATCGTTGACACAGCACGGCGTACAGGGGCTCAAGTTTCCGGTCCCATACCGCTGCCTACAAAAAAGAATGTTTATACCATTTTAAGGTCACCCCATGTAAACAAGGATTCACGGGAGCAGTTTGAAATGCGGACGCATAAGAGGTTAATCGATATTTTGGATCCTACGCCTAAAACGGTGGATGCTTTGATGCGTCTGGATTTGCCCGCAGGGGTTGACATTGAGATTAAGCTCTAAACGAGGCGGCGATTCGGTGCAGGAGGTGAAACAAATGTCAAAGGGTTTGCTGGGTATTAAGCTGGGAATGACACAGGTATTTAACGACCGGGGCGAAGTTGTCCCCGTTACTGCAATTGCAGCCGGACCGTGCCAGGTTATTCAGGTAAAGACCGTGGAAAAAGACGGCTATAATGCAATTCAATTGGGATTTATGCCCCAAAAAGAACAGCGTGTTAACAAACCGTTAAAGGGACATTTTGACAAGGCAGGTACTCAGCCCTATAAATACGTTAGGGAATTCCGTGTTAAGGACCCGAGCCAGTATGAAGTCGGCCAGGAAGTCGATGTGGAACTGTTTGCGGAAGGCGAGAAAATAGATGTGGTTGGTATCACAAAAGGAAAAGGCTTTGCCGGGGTAATCAAACGGCATGGTTTCCGCAGGGGCGCGACAACCCATGGTTCCGATTACCACAGGCGTACCGGTTCACTGGCCGCCAAAGGCCCGGCAAGGGTTTTCAAGGGCCGCAAAATGCCCGGCCACATGGGTGTTGACCGGGTAACAGTTCAGAACATGGAAGTTGTCCGTTCCGACAAGGAGAGGAACCTTCTTTTGGTAAAGGGCGCTGTTCCCGGACCCCGTAAAGGGCTTGTAATCATTAAAGAAGCTGTAAAAGCGGCACAGTAGGTGGAAAGGAGGAAACTAAATGCCAGTGGTTGCTGTTTACTCCAGTAGCAGTGGAGAACAAGTTGGAGAAATACAGCTTTCCGAAAGGGTTTTTGGAGAGCAGATAAACGAGGCCGTTATACATGAAGTTGTGGTCAATCAATTGGCTAACGCAAGAGTTGGCACCTCCTCAACCAAAAGCCGCGGTGAAGTAAGGGGCGGTGGAAGAAAGCCCTGGCGTCAGAAAGGTACAGGACGTGCCAGGGTCGGTTCCATTCGTTCTCCTCTCTGGCGCGGAGGCGGTGTAATATTCGGCCCCAAACCCAGGGATTACAGCTACACTGTTCCGAAAAAAGTGAGGAGGCTGGCTTTCAGGTCTGCTCTTTCTGCCAAACTGGCGGAAGACAAAATGATTGTTCTTGATGAGCTGAATTTTGATCAGCCAAAGACAAAAAAAATGGTTGAGCTTCTCAATAAATTTTCTGTTGACAAGAAAGCCATTGTTGTAACCGGCAGCAGAGACGAAAACGTGGAAAAATCAGCAAGAAATATTCCCGGTATTACTCCCAGGACTTCTGACAGGTTAAGTGTATTGGACCTGGTAACCCATGATAAATTACTCCTTACCAGGGATGCAGTTGTTCGCCTCGAGGAGGTGTTGGGATAATGGCCAGAGCAGATGAGATTATTATCAGACCTATTATTTCAGAGCGTTCAATGGAACTGGTTGGAGAAAACAAATACGTCTTTTTTGTGGCTAAGGAAGCAAATAAAGTGGAAATAAAGAAGGCTGTTGAAGAATTGTTTGATGTGGCTGTTGAAGCGGTTAATACTGTTAATATGCCAGGAAAGAGAAAACGCCTTGGCAGGAATGTGGGACGTACTCCCGCCAGAAAGAAAGCTATTGTTACCCTCAGAGAAGGGGAAAAAATTGAAATCTTCGAAGGCCTGTAGGAACTAAAGAAGTCACGGAAGGAGGGAAATGGGGTGGCAATAAAAAAGTTTAAGCCTACCTCTCCCGGCAGGCGGCACATGACTGTATCCACTTTTGAAGAAATAACGGTTAAAGAGCCTGAAAAGTCCTTGGTGGTACCGTTAAAAAGGCAGGCCGGCCGAAATTTCCAGGGAAGGCTTACGGTCAGGCACCGTGGTGGAGGTCATAAGCGTCTGTATAGAATCATTGATTTCAAACGCGATAAAGAAGGTGTACCCGGCAGGGTTGCAACTATAGAATATGACCCCAACCGTACTGCCAATATAGCACTGATTGTATATGCTGACGGGGAAAAGAGATATATTCTGGCTCCCAACGGCTTAAAAGTTGGCGATACTGTAATGGCAGGGGAAAAGGCTGACATTAAAGTTGGTAACGCGTTGAAAATTAAGGACATTCCCCTGGGTACTGTGATCCATAATATTGAGTTGAAACCCGGAAGAGGTGCCCAACTTGTACGTTCAGCGGGCGCTGAAGCCCAGTTGGTGGCCAAAGAAGGGAAATATGCGCATATTCGGCTCCCTTCCGGAGAAGTTCGCCTTATTTCAATGAATTGCAAAGCAACTATCGGCCAGGTTGGAAATATAGAGCATGAAAACATTGATATCGGTAAGGCCGGGCGCAAGCGCTGGATGGGCTTCAGACCATCCGTTCGCGGTGTGGTTATGAACCCCAACGACCATCCCCACGGCGGCGGTGAAGGTAAAGCTCCTGTGGGCGGACACCCGCAGACCCCATGGGGTAAAGGTGCCCACGGCGTCAGGACCCGGAAGAAAAAAGCATCTGACAAGATGATTGTCAAGCGCAGGAAGAAGTAATCCTCTTTTGAAAGGAGGCTGTAAACTAATAATATGGGTAGATCACTGAAAAAAGGACCATTCTGCGACCCCAAGTTGCTACGAAAAGTTGAAGAGATGAACGAAACAGGTGACAAGACCGTCATCAAGACCTGGTCGCGCAGTTCAACGATTTTTCCGCAGATGGTTGGGCATACAATAGCCGTACACGATGGAAAGAGGCATGTTCCAATCTATATTACTGAAGACATGGTTGGACACAAACTGGGTGAATTTGCTCCAACCCGGTATTTTAGAGGTCACGGTGCGCACACCGAGCGTTCGACTGCCCTCAAATAATAAGTATAGGGGGTATTGGAGTGGAAGCAAAAGCAACAGCAAAATATATTCGTATAGCTCCAAATAAGGCGAGACAGGTTGTTAACTTAATTCGCGGTAAAGATGTTGATGAGGCATTGGCTATTTTAAAATTTACTCCCAAGCGGGTGGCAGAGGTAGTTGAGAAAGTCCTTAATTCTGCTATTGCCAATGCAGAGCACAATTACGATATGGACCGTGAAAACCTGTTCGTTTCCAAAATCTATGTGGACCAGGGGCCGGCGATGAAACGTTATAAACCAAGAGCCTTTGGACGCGCAGATTTAATCCGGAAAAGAACTAGCCATATTACTGTTGTGGTTAGTGAAAAGGAGGAGGTTAGTTAGTGGGCCAGAAGGTTCATCCTAAGGGACTTCGTATTGGCGTAATTAAAGACTGGGACTCTAAATGGTTTGCTGCAAAGGACTACGATAAACTGCTGGTTGAAGATCAAAAGGTAAGGAAATATATTAAGAAAAAACTCTTTCATGCCGGCGTTTCCTCCATAACTATTGAGAGAGCAGCTAACAGGTTAAAGGTCAGCATTCACACTGCCAAGCCCGGGATAGTGATTGGCCGCGGAGGTGCTGAAGTTGAACAGCTGCGCAAAGAAATTGAGGAAATGACAGGCCGCCAGGTAAGCATCAATATTATCGAAATAAAACATCCAGAACTGGATGCTCAATTGGTTGCTGAAGGCATTGCTGCACAATTAGTTAAGAGAGTGTCTTTCCGCCGGGCCATGAAACAGGCAGTTGGCCGGGCGATGCGTTTGGGAGCAGAAGGGATTAGAATTTCCAGTTCCGGACGGCTTGGTGGGGCGGAAATGGCCCGTACCGAGTGGTACAGTGAGGGCAAGGTACCGCTTCATACTCTGCGTGCCGATATTGATTATGGTTTCGCGGAAGCCAGGACCACTTACGGTATCATTGGTATTAAAGTCTGGATTTATAAAGGAGAAGTGCTTCCTCAATTGCAGACAGAAGGAGGCGAATAAATAATGTTAATGCCAAAAAGGGTAAAGTTTCGCAGACACCACCGGGGGCGCATGAAAGGCCTGTCCAATCGTGGTAACGAAATTCTTTATGGTGATTATGGGCTTCAGGCTGTGGAACCTTCCTGGATTACCAGCCGGCAGATTGAAGCCGCACGTATTGCTATGACGAGATACATTAAGAGGGGCGGCAAGGTTTGGATTAGGATTTTTCCGGATAAGCCTGTTACTGCTAAACCTGCCGAAACCAGAATGGGAAGCGGGAAAGGTTCTCCGGAGTACTGGGTAGCAGTTGTCAAGCCTGGAAGAATAATGTTTGAGCTGGCCGGTGTTCCCGAAGACGTGGCTAAAGAGGCAATGAGGCTGGCTTCACATAAGCTGCCAATTAAAACAAAGTTTGTCTCCAGGCAGGCATGGGGTGGTGAAGCTGATGAAAGTTAGTGAAATAAGAGATTTGACTACGGAAGAATTGATTACAAAAGTCGGGGATTTGAAGAGGGAGCTTTTCAATCTTCGTTTTCAGCTGGCCACCGGACAGCTGGACAATACCGGAAGAATAAAAGAAGTCAAGAAAAGCATAGCCCGTGCCAAGACTGTTTTGCGGGAGCGGGAATTGCGTGAAGGTAAAGCCCAGTAAGGTGATGGCTGTAGGAAGGAGGTTAGTACCAGTTGTCAGACAGACCGCATAGAAAAGTTCGCTCCGGGGTTGTTGTTAGTGACAAGATGGATAAAACTGTTGTGGTTTCTGTTGAGACCTTTGCAAGCCATAAGCTTTACAACCGCAGGGTTAAGCAAACCAGACGGTTTAAAGCCCATGACGAGGAAAATAAATGTGGCGTGGGAGATAGGGTAAAAATTATGGAAACGAGACCCCTGAGCAAGGATAAAAGATGGAGAGTTGTAGAAATCGTCGAAAAGGCAAAATAAATTAGTGCAGTTTGTACCGGTTAGAGAAAGGGGGTCACACCATGATTCAGGCAGAAACCGTGCTCAAAGTCGGGGATAACAGCGGTGCAAAGAAGCTCAAGTGCATTAAAGTCTTGGGCGGTTCCGGGAGAAAATTTGCTTCCGTTGGAGATGTTGTTATTGCCAGTGTTAAAGAAGCAACACCAGGAGGCGTTGTCAAGAAGGGCGAAGTCGTCCGTGCTGTTATAGTCAGAACGAAAAGAGAGATTAAACGCAAAGACGGTTCCTTGATAAGATTTGGTGAAAACGCAGCCGTTATTATTAATGAACAGGGAGTTCCCCGGGGAACGAGAATTTTTGGCCCTGTGGCCCGCGAGCTTCGGGAAAAGGACTATATGCGCATAATATCTCTTGCACCGGAAGTCCTTTAGTCTTGAGTGTTCGAAGTTTGCAAGGAGGTGAACATTGTGACGGCACCTAAACTAAAAGTTAAAAAAGGCGATACTGTAATGGTTATATCAGGAAAAAATGCAGGCAAGAAGGGCAAGGTTTTGGATGTATTACCCCGTGAGAATAAAGTTTTAGTTGAAGGCGTTAACATGGTCAAGAGACACCAACGACCTACCCAGGCTATGCCCCAGGGTGGCATTATTGATAAAGAAGCACCTCTGCATGTCTCCAATGTTATGGTTATGTGCAACAAGTGTGATGCTCCAGTTCGCGTTGGAAGGCAAGAATCAGGTACAGGGGGCAGAGTGAGATACTGCAAGAAGTGCGGAAACGTCTTGGATTAGGAAAGGGGGTATTAGTTTACCTTGGCTAGGTTAAAGGACATTTACAACAACACTGTGAAACCACAGCTGCTGGATAAGTTTAAATATAAAAGTGTTATGGAAGTCCCCAATTTAGAAAAAATCGTTATCAACATGGGTGTTGGAGAGGCTGTGCAAAACCCAAAGGCTTTGGAAAGCGCTGTTGAGGATTTGGCTACTATCAGCGGTCAGAAACCCATTATCCGGAGGGCCAAAAAGTCTATAGCCGCCTATAAACTGCGTGAGGGAATGGCCATCGGCTGCAAAGTTACTCTACGTGGAGAAAGAATGTGGGAGTTTGCGGATCGCCTCATCAACGTTGCCCTACCCAGGGTTCGTGACTTCAGGGGTGTATCCCCCAATGCTTTTGACGGCCGCGGTAATTACACCCTAGGAATTAAAGAGCAGTTGATCTTTCCCGAGATAGATTACGACAAAGTTGATAAGGTACGGGGGATGGATATCGTTTTTGTTACCTCTTCCAAAACCGATGAAGAGGCCAGAGAACTGTTGAGATTATTGGGAATGCCGTTCCGCCATTCTGCTTAAAAAAGGAGGATTGAAATGGCCCGGAAAGCAAAAATCGAAGCCCATAAGAAACCGCCGAAATACAGCGTGCGAGCTTACAATAGATGTTCGATATGCGGGCGCCCCAGAGGGTATATGAGGAAGTTCGGCATTTGCCGCATTTGCTTCCGTGAAATGGCATATCGAGGTGAGATTCCCGGCGTTACCAAGTCCAGCTGGTAACGATTGGATGGAAGGGGGTAAGTCAAATGGTTATGACCGATCCAATAGCTGATTATTTAACCAGGATTAGAAACGCCAATATGGTCTACAAAGGCACAGTCGAAATTCCGTCTTCCAAGCTTAAGAAATCCATGAGTGAAATCTTAAAGCGTGAAGGATATATCAAAGATTACGAGTTTATTGAAGATGGCAAGCAGGGGATCATCAGGCTGTACCTGAAATACGGTCCCGGCAAGGAGAGGACAATTACTGATTTGAAGAGAATCAGCAAGCCCGGTTTGAGAGTATATGCACGTAAGGATGAAATTCCCCGGGTGCTGGGTGGTTTAGGTATTGCAATAATTTCCACTTCAAAAGGCATTCTCACCGATAAGGAAGCCCGCAAGGAGGGCGTCGGTGGTGAGGTCATCTGCTATGTTTGGTAAAATGGGCTGGGAGGTGTACAAATGTCCAGAGTTGGCTTAGCACCAATAGAAATTCCCAAGGGTGTAGAAATCAAAATTGACAAAGACAACTATGTAACTGTTAAAGGACCCAAGGGAGAATTGGCACGCAAACTCGCTCATGACATGGTTATTTCCGTAGAGGACTCGGTGTTAAGGGTGGCAAGGCCTTCTGACCAAAAACACCACAGGTCGCTCCATGGCCTGACCAGAGCCTTATTAAACAATATGGTCATAGGAGTAACAAATGGATTTCAAAAGGTATTGGAACTGGTTGGCGTAGGGTACCGTGCTCAAGCCCAGGGCAAGAAGCTTATTCTTACTGTGGGTTATTCCCAGCCTGTTGAAATCGAAGCTCCTAAAGGCATTGACGTTGAGGTTCAGGGCAACAAAATAATCATCAAGGGAATTGATAAGCAAGAGGTTGGAGAGTTTGCGGCAAATGTAAGGAAAATAAGACCGCCTGAACCCTACAAGGGAAAAGGTATCAGATATGAGGGCGAACACGTACGGCGCAAAGAAGGAAAAGCAGGCGCTGCAAAAGGTTAGGCTTTAATCGGTATTTTACAGTCCTCAGCGTGAAAGGAGTGATAGCGCCTTGTTTAAGCAGTATGACAAAAATGCTGCCAGAAAGAAAATTCACCGCAAGATTCGTCAAAGAATGGTTGGCACTAAGGAACGACCGCGTTTGTGTGTTTTCCGAAGCTTAAATCATATATATGCTCAGATAATCGATGATACTGAGGGCAGGACACTGGTAGCTGCTTCAACCCTGGATGAATCCCTCAAAGGGAAACTGGAATCCGGTGGAAATAAAGAAGCTGCAAAACAGGTTGGCCTTTTAATTGCAGAAAAAGCCCGTGAGAAAGGAATAACCAAAGTTGTATTTGACCGCGCCGGTTATAAATATCACGGCAGGGTTGCTGCTCTTGCCGAGGGAGCCAGGGAAAACGGCCTGGAATTCTAAAGCAAAGGAGGGAAATGGATGGATTTTCAGAATGAGGAACAGCAGGAATTTGAAGAGAAAGTAGTTAGCATAAATAGGGTTGCCAAGGTTGTTAAAGGTGGGCGCCGCTTCAGCTTCAGCGCACTGGTTGTTGTTGGAGACGGCAACGGCCGGGTTGGTGCCGGTCTTGGTAAAGCAGGTGAGGTCCCTGATGCTATCCGCAAAGGGGTAGAGGATGCCAAAAAGCACCTGATTAATGTGCCCATGGTGGGTACCACCATTCCCCATGAAGTAATCGGAAGGTTTGGAGCGGGGCGTGTACTCCTTAAACCTGCCAGCGAAGGTACAGGAGTAATTGCCGGCGGACCGGTAAGAGCTGTCCTGGAACTTGCAGGAATAAGGGATATTCTTACCAAATCATTGGGTTCTAATAATTCCAATAACATGGTATATGCGACACTCGAGGGTCTTAAGGAACTAAAAGAGGCAGAAGATGTCGCTCGTTCCAGGGGAATACCTGTCGAAGAATTGTTAGGGTAGGCCCAATAGGAGGGTATAGAGAATGGCTGATACAAAACTAAAAATCACGTTGGTTAACAGTCCAATTGGAAGCAATAAAAAACAAAAGGCAACACTAGAAGCATTGGGTCTCAGGAAATTAAATCATGCAGTAGTGAAAGATGACTCCCCGGAAATCAGGGGTATGGTGGAAAAAATAAAACACCTGCTGGTTGTAGAAACTCTGGAAGCTTAAGGAGGTATTGCCTAATGCAACTTCATGAACTGAAACCTGCGCCTGGTTCCAGGAGAGAAAGGAAAAGAAGGGGCCGTGGTGAAGGAAGCGGTCTTGGTAAAACAGCAGGTAAAGGCCAGGGCGGCCAGAAATCACGTTCCGGTGGCGGTGTACGGAGAGGCTTTGAAGGGGGCCAGATGCCTCTGGTAAGGCGTATACCCAAGCGCGGTTTTACAAATATTTTCAAGAAAAATATCGTAATTGTAAACGTTGAAGACCTCAACCGTTTTGATGCCGGAGAAGAAGTAACCCCTGAAACCCTGAAGGAAAAAGGTCTGATAAAGTCCCTTGGTGACGGTGTCAAGATTCTGGGCAGGGGCGAAATTGAAAAACAGCTTACAGTTAAAGCTAATGCTTTCAGTAAATCCGCGGTGGATAAGATTGAGGCTGCCGGGGGCAAAGTTGAGGTGGTATAAGTGCTCTCAACATTAAAAAGCGTTTGGAAAATTCCCGACTTGAAGAAAAAAATAATATTTACCGTATTGATGTTCCTCGTCTTCCGCATGGGAGCCCACGTTCCTGTTCCCGGTATTAATGGGGAGGCTGTTAAAGAGCTCCTGGCAACAGGTACGCTGTTCGGATTTTTTGATGTAATTTCAGGTGGGGCGTTCAAAAACTTTACTGTTTTTGCCATGGGCATTATGCCTTACATTAACGCTTCAATTATTATGCAGCTGCTGACTATTGTCATTCCCTATTTCGAGCGGTTATCGAAAGAGGGGGAAGAGGGAAGGAAAAAACTGACCCAATTCACCAGGTACGGTACGGTCTTTCTGGGTGCCGTCCAGGCTACCGGGATGTCCTTTTTCCTTACCAGGCAGCCGGGCATTCTCCTTGACCCTTCCTGGAGTTCTCTGGCGGTTATCATTATCAGCCTGACAGCAGGAACTGCATTTTTGATGTGGCTTGGTGAGCTGATAACCGAGCACGGTATTGGGAACGGTATTTCCCTGATAATTTTTGCCGGTATCGTTTCCAGACTGCCGGCGGGTCTGTATACCATCGGCTCATACCTCAGGGCAGGAACAACAAATATTGCCAGCGTGGCCTTATTTGTAGTGATTGCAGTTGTTGTAATTGTTGGCATTGTGGCCATTCATGAAGGCCAGAGGCGTATACCTGTTCAATACGCCAAGAGAGTCGTAGGCAGGAGAATGTATGGCGGGCAGTCGACCCATATTCCGCTGAAGGTTAATCAGGCGGGGGTTATTCCGGTTATCTTTGCCATGTCGATACTCATGTTTCCTACTACCATATCTGCATGGTTTCCGCACAACAGGGTGGCCCAGGTTGTTAACTCCATTTTTGACCCCAGCTCCTGGGTATATATGGTGCTTTATGCCCTGCTGATTATATTCTTTACCTACTTTTATACAGCTGTTACTTTTAATCCCCAGGATGTGGCCGATAACATGAAAAAGTACGGCGGTTTTATACCGGGGCTGAGACCGGGGAGACCAACGGCTGAATACATTGACAAAATTTTGACCAGGATTACCCTTGCCGGTGCAATATTTTTGGCAATCATTGCTCTTTTGCCCAACTTTGTAATGGCTGTAACGGGACTGGATATCTATTTTGGCGGTACAGGACTTTTAATTGTTGTTGGTGTGGCTCTTGATACTATGAAACAGCTTGAGTCCCACCTGTTAATGCGCAATTACCAGGGTTTCATGAAGAAACTGTAACCAATGTTTGGGAAGGAGATTTAGTCTATGCGATTAATTCTTATGGGGCCGCCGGGGTCTGGAAAAGGTACGCAGGCAGCTTTTATTTCCAGGGAGTTGGAAATTCCTCATATTTCTACCGGTGATATGTTTCGCAAAGCAATCAGTGACAGCACACCTCTGGGTTCAAAAGCTAAAGAATATTTGGACTCAGGCAGGCTTGTTCCTGACGAAATAACTATAGGCATTGTAAAAGAGAGGTTAGCTGAAAGCGACTGCCGGCAGGGATTTCTCCTTGACGGTTTTCCCAGGACAGTGGCTCAGGCAGAGGCATTGGATGAGATCCTAAAGGGTATGAACATTGAACTGGATGCAGTAATCGACATTCAGGTGCCCCGTGAAGAAATCCTTAAACGTTTAACAGGGCGCAGGATGTGCAGGGAATGCGGTGCATCTTATCATGTTGTCTTCAGTCCACCGGCAGAGGCCGGCTGCTGCGACAAGTGCGGCGGAGAACTGTATCAACGCCAGGATGATACCGAAGAAACCATCAACAAACGGCTGGATGTCTACCATGAACAAACTCAGCCCCTGGTAGATTATTACGCCAGGCAGGGACTGCTGAAAAACATCAACGGTAACCAGGAAATACAACAAGTATTGAAAGATATTGGCGAGAGCCTGGGGAGATCCCTGGTATGATTATTCTAAAATCCAACCGGGAGATTGATCTGATGCGGGAAGCCGGAAGAATAGTTGCCCTTGCCCTGGAAAAGATGAGAACATCGGTGAAACCGGGGATTACTACCGCAGATTTAGACCGAATTGCGGAAGAGGTGATTACCGGGAATGGTGCAAGGCCCCTTTTTAAGGGATACGGAGGGTTTCCTGCCAGTATCTGTACATCAGTCAATGAAGAGGTTGTCCATGGTATTCCGAGTTTAAGGTTGCTAAATTCTGGAGATATTATTAGTATTGACATTGGGGCGGAAAAAAATGGTTATTGCGGTGACGCAGCAGTGACCCTGCCTGTAGGTGAGGTCAGCAAGGAAGCATTAAAGCTGCTGCAGGTAACCAAAACAGCTCTGGAAAAAGGAATTGAAAAAGCCTGTCCGGGAAATAGGCTGTCGGATATTTCCCATGCCGTTCAAAACTATGCGGAAAGCCACGGGTTCTCAGTGGTCAGGGAATACGTGGGCCACGGGATTGGAACAAAAATGCATGAAGATCCCAAGGTTCCCAATTTTGGGCCATCCGGGCGCGGCCCCCGCTTAGAAACAGGAATGGTTTTAGCCATCGAACCTATGGTTAATCAGGGAACATATCAAGTTGAAGTGCTCCAGGACGGTTGGACAGTTGTGACCAGGGACAGAAAACTGTCTGCCCACTTCGAGCATACTGTGGCTATTACAGACAACGGGCCTGAGATTTTAACGGTGCTGTGAATGGATTGTAGCAGTCATAGGGTTAAACTGAGAAAAACAGGTACTTCCTGCGGGAGGTGCTCAAATGAGTGATATAAGAATCGGCCAGGTGGTGCGTTCCAAGTGCGGCCGAGACGCAGGTAAATTTTTTGTGATTGTCGGCAGGGAAAAGGACTTTGTTTTTTTGGCAGACGGAGACACGCGTAGAGTAGAGGCACCTAAGAAGAAGAATATCAAGCATGTTCAGGTTACAGGTTTTAATTTATCAACGACTACTTTCGCTGAAACGGTAAAGGAAAGTCTATCCAACAGAGAAATACGAAGTGGTTTAAAGAAAATTGTCCAAGGGGATGACTGAGACCGGAGAAGGAGGTAGGTAAGCGCGATATGCCCAAAGAAGATGTAATTGAAATGCAGGGGACTGTAATTGAGCCTCTGCCCAACGCAATGTTTCGTGTAGAACTGGATAACGGACACCGGGTACTTGCACATGTATCCGGTAAAATCAGGATGAACTTTATCAGAATATTATCCGGTGACAGGGTAACTGTCGAACTTTCCCCGTACGACCTTTCCCGGGGAAGAATAACTTATCGTTTTAAATAGCCACAAAAGCAGCAGTCGAGGAGGGGTAAGAATTGAAGGTAAAACCGTCCGTTAAACCGATGTGTGACAAGTGTAAAGTAATTAAGCGACACGGTAAAGTAATGGTTATTTGCGAAAATCCGAAACACAAGCAGAGACAGGGATAGTAGGATTCTATGTAATGGAGGTGTGAGCAGATGGCGAGGATTTCGGGTGTCGACATCCCTAGAGACAAGAGAGTTGTTGTTGCTCTCACGTACATCTTTGGGATAGGCAGTTCAAGAGCCAAAGAAATCGTAGAGGCTACAGGCATTGATCCTGATACCCGGGTTAAAGATTTGACAGAAACGGAACTGACAAAACTGCGTGAAACCATTGATAGGAATTATACTGTTGAGGGTGACCTCCGCCGTGAAATTTCTATGAATATCAAGCGACTCATGGAGATTGGCTGTTATCGCGGCCTCAGGCATAGAAGAGGCCTGCCCGTAAGAGGACAGCGAACCCGTACGAATGCCCGGTCCAGAAAAGGGGCCAAGAAGACGGTCGGCGTAAGAAGGAAGAAATAACTCTTTGTAGCGAAGAAAGGAGGAGACTTAATGGCAAAAAAAGGTGCACGCACCAGGGTACGCAGAAAAGAAAGAAAGAATGTGGAAAATGGGGTTGCCCATATTAAGTCAACCTTTAATAATACTATAGTTACCATTACTGACAAACAGGGGAATGCAATCTCCTGGGCAAGTGCAGGAGGTATGGGTTTTAAGGGATCCCGTAAGAGTACTCCCTTTGCCGCCCAAATGGCTGCAGAGACAGCCGCAAAAGAAGCAATGGAACACGGCATGAGAGAAGTAGAATGTTATGTTAAAGGCCCCGGGGCCGGACGTGAAGCGGCTATTCGTTCCCTGCAGGCTGCAGGCCTGGAAGTCAGCGTGATTAAAGACGTTACGCCGATTCCCCATAACGGCTGCAGGCCGCCTAAACGCAGAAGGGTCTAAAGGAGGTACTGAAAACAGTGGCACGATATAAAGAATCAGTCTGCAGACTGTGCAGGCGTGAAGGTACGAAATTATTTCTTAAAGGTGACAGGTGTTATTCCGATAAGTGTGCGGTAGATAGAAGGGCATATGCTCCCGGTGAACACGGACAAAACCGCAGAAAGCTTTCCGAATACGGTCTTCAGCTCCGTGAAAAGCAGAAAGCACGCAGATTGTATGGAGTTATGGAAAAGCAATTCAGGAGATATTTTGAGGAAGCAGAACGCCAAAAAGGGGTTACAGGTGAAAACCTTCTCCGTTTACTGGAACGCCGCTTTGACAATGTTATCTACCGGCTGGGCTTTGCAAATTCCCGTCCGCAGGCAAGGCAGCTTGTACTGCACGGGCACTTTACAATTAATGGCAGTAAGGTAGATATTCCCTCATACTTGGTTAAACCTGGCGATGAAATAGCCGTGAAAGACAGGAGCAAATCAAGCCCGATTTTCCAGGAAATTAGAGAGTCGGGAAAAGCCTCAGTCCCCTCATGGCTGGAATGTGATTTGGAGAACCTTAAAGCCAGAGTTGTTTCCATGCCTGAAGGCGAAGATCTCGATGTTCCCATCGAAGCTCACCTTATTGTCGAGCTTTACTCCCGTTAATTTCTCGGGGAGGTTCGAGGCTTTGCGCGAAGGAGGGTTCTAATGTTAGAAATTGAAAGACCGAAAATTGAATGTGTAGAGCAAACGGAAAGGTACGGCAAATTTGTTGTTGAGCCTTTAGAGAGAGGCTATGGTACCACCCTGGGCAATTCCTTGAGGAGAATACTCTTATCTTCCCTTCCGGGATCGGCTGTTACATCGGTTAGAATTGAAGGTGTGCTCCATGAGTTTACCAATATACCAGGTGTTGTTGAAGATGTAACGGATATTATTTTAAAGATTAAATCTCTGGAGATAAAAATGTATACCGATGAACCCAGGACCATTTACCTGGAAGCAGAAGGTGAAGGACCTGTTACGGCAGGGGAAATAAAAACCGATGCAGATGTGGAAATCCTCAACCAGGATATGGTGATTGCTACTCTTTCGGGCGAGAACAGGCTCTACATGGAAATGGTTGTTGAAAAAGGCAGGGGGTACAAGGCTGCTGCCAAGAGCGGAGACTCAATCGGAGTTATTCCGGTAGACTCATTATTTAACCCGGTAGTAAGGGTGAATTTCTCTGTTTCAGATACCAGGGTCGGACAGATTACCGACTATGACAAACTAACACTCGAAGTCTGGACGGATGGTACAATTGCACCGGATGAAGCCATTTCCTCCTCGGCAAAAATCTTGAACGACCATCTCAAATTATTCATTGGGTTGACTGAAGAGATTACCGATGAAATTACTATGGTAGAAAAAGAAGAAGAAACCAGAGATAAAATTTTGGAAATGCAGATTGAAGAACTGGATCTCTCCGTCCGTTCCTATAACTGCTTAAAACGTGCGGGAATTAATACGGTAGAGGAACTAACTCAGCGTACGGAAGAAGACATGATGAAAGTAAGAAATCTGGGTAAGAAATCTCTCGAAGAAGTGAACCAGAAGCTTGCTGAGCTTGGCCTCTCGTTGAGGAAAAGTGAGGACTAAAGGAGGTTTATGCAATGGCCTACGGAAAACTTGGCATGAAAAAGAGCCATCGCGAGGCTATGCTGCGAAATATAGTAACTTCCTTTCTTAGAGAAGGGAAAGTAACAACTACTGAAGCAAAGGCCAGGGAATTAAAACGTGCAGCGGAAAAAATGATTACCCTTGGCAAACGGGGTGACCTCCACGCCCGGAGACAGGCCCTTGCCTTTATTACCGATAAAGAGGTTGTTAAAAAGCTTTTTGATGATATAGCACCAAAATATGCTGAACGCAATGGGGGATATACCCGGACTGTCAAAATCGGCCCCCGCCGGGGCGACGCCGCGGAATTGGTCCTTGTGGAGCTTGTCGACTAGTTTTCCGGGCCGAGTCTTAAATGCCGGGAGTTGAAATCCTATGATTAGTGTTAGCCAGGTGGACTATTCTTATGCTGTCAGCAAAGGACCATCGATAAAGGCCCTTGACGGTTTGAGCCTGGACATACAGGAAGGAGAGTTCCTGGCGGTAATCGGAAAGAACGGTTCGGGGAAATCAACTTTTGCCAAGCTCCTCAATGCTCTATATATTCCGGACTCAGGTACCGTAACCGTCGACGGCCTTGATACCAAAATTGAGGAAAATGTTTGGAAAATCAGGCAAAAAGTAGGAATGGTCTTCCAGAACCCGGATAACCAGATTGTTGCTACAAGTGTAGAAGAAGATGTTGCCTTTGGCCCTGAAAATCTGGGCCTTTCCTCTTTAGAGATTGCGCAGCGTATTGAAAGTTCGTTAAAAATGGTTGGAATGGAGCGGCTCAGGCATCGGCAGCCCCATACGCTCTCAGGGGGACAGAAGCAGAGGGCAGCCATAGCCGGAGTAATAGCTATGGAGCCTAAATTCATTGTTCTGGATGAGCCTACAGCCATGTTGGACCCGTCAGGGCGGGAAGAAATCCGCAGAACGGTCCGCTTTCTACACGACAAAAAGGGAATGGGGATCATCTATATAACTCACCTGATGGAGGAAGCCGTTGATGCCGACAGAGTTGTGGTGATGGACAGGGGGAAAATTTTCTGTCAGGGGTCTCCCAGAGAGGTGTTCTCCCGGATAGACATGTTAAGGCAGCTGGACCTGGAGGCTACTCCTATTGGAATCCTTGCTGACCTCCTTGCCATAGAGGGAATTGCCATCAAGGGGTGCCCCTTAACTGTAGAGGAAATGGTGGATACACTATGCCCCTTATTGAACTTAGAAATGTCTCTGTAGTATACGGTCCAAAGACACCTTATGAAGTTAAAGCCCTTACAGATGTTTCTCTTTCAATAGAAAGCGCTGAATTTGTGGGAATAATCGGCCCTACCGGGTCAGGGAAATCCACGCTAATCCAGCTAATGAACGGTCTGATCAAGCCCGATAAAGGTGAGGTCCTGGTAGAAGGTGCAAGCCTTTCAGGACTTAAAGAATCCCAACTGAAAGAAATCCGGAAAAAAGTGGGACTTGTATTTCAGTACCCTGAGAATCAGGTTTTTGAAGAGATGGTTGAACGAGAAATTGCTTTCGGCCCCAGGAACTTAGGGTTAAGCCGGGAAGAAATCGAGGCCCGGGTCGTTAAAGCAATGGATTATGTGGGAATGGATTACGGGGAATACAGGGACCGCTCACCTTTTGGACTCAGCGGCGGCCAGTTGAGGAGAGTTGCCATTGCCAGTATACTGGCCATGGAACCCCAAGTCCTCATCCTGGATGAGCCTACAGCCGGAATGGATCCTCAGAGCAGGCGTGATATCCTGGACAGGATTTCGGGCATCCACAGAGAGCGGGGAATGACAGTTGTACTGGTATCCCATAATATGGAGGACATTGCCCGGCTGGCAAAAAAAATATTTGTCCTCAATGAGGGTAGGTTAGTAATGAAAGGTACACCCCGGGATATTTTTTCCCAACCGGAGAAGGTTCGCCGCCTCGGGCTGGAGATTCCGGCAATGACTGAACTCATGTTAAGGCTAAGCGCCCGGGGAGCTCAGGTACGGACAGACGTATTTACCGAGTCCGCTGCCCGGGATGAACTGCTGAAACACCTGAAGGGAGCTGGAAATGCTTGAGGATATAATAATTGGGCAGTATTATCCAGGGGATTCACTTATTCACAGGCTGGACCCGAGGGTAAAAATTGTTTCTGCACTTATATATATGGTGGCCCTCTTTGTGGTCAATAATCTGGTAGGTTTCAGCCTGGTGACCGTTATGGCAGCACTTTCCATGACGGTTTCCCGTATACCCTGGAAGTTCTTTCTGAAGAGTTTGCGGCCGATTTTAATCCTTGTGGCCATTACGGTAATACTAAATATGTTCCTGACACCGGGTAAAGCCCTGCTGGCCCTGGGACCCCTTAGTGTTACCCGGGAAGGGATTATGTTGGGAGCTGTGGCAGCGGTGCGGCTTTTTCTCCTGGTACTGGTTGCCGCATTGCTTACCCTTACCACAACCCCGGTAAATCTTACCGAAGGTATAGAGCGCCTGCTGTCTCCCGGGAGGGCTGTGGGGATTCCGGCTCACGAACTGGCGATGATGATGACCATAGCCCTGAGATTTATACCTACTTTAATTGAAGAGACAGATAAAATCATTAAAGCCCAAAAGTCCAGGGGAGCCGACTTTGAAGGGGGCAACCTCGCCGCCAGGGCAAAAAACCTTGTTCCAGTTCTGGTGCCTTTGTTTGTCAGTTCTTTCCGCCGTGCGGATGAACTGGCAACAGCCATGGAGGCCAGGTGCTACAGGGGAGGCGAGGGCAGGACCCGCCTGAGAGAGTTACAGATTGGGACTCAGGACCGGGTAGTAATTGCGCTGACTGCAGTTTTCCTGGCTGCTGCTATAGCCAGCCGGTGGTGGATACCGTGAAAGTAAATGTAAAACTTGAGGTACAATATGACGGCACAGATTTCAACGGCTGGCAGATCCAGGAAGGACAGACCGGCTCCCGTACGGTCCAAAGCGAATTGAAGCAGGCAGTGGAGAAGGTAGTCAAGGAGCCTATCGTCTTGATTGGAGCGGGAAGAACGGACGCCGGAGTACACGCCAGGGGACAGGTAGCTAACTTTATTACTACCAAACCGATACCCGAAGAAAAGTGGATACCGGCACTGAACAGTCTTCTGGACGGAGACATCAGAGTTACTGCTGCCGAAGAGGTACCGCTGGAGTTTCATGCCCAGCACAGTGCATTGAAGAAAATGTACTGTTACTACATACTGAACAGCCAGTATGCAGACGTTTTTTTGAGACGCTATACCCTTCACTGTACGTATCCACTGGATATTGAGAGTATGAGTGCAGCTGTGGAATCACTCAAGGGCAGGAAAGACTTCCGTGCCTTTTGCGCCAGCGGAAGCAGCGTAAAAAGTTTCGAGAGGACAATATACCAGGCGGATATATTTTACCGCGGAAAACTGCTGGTTTTCCGGATTACCGCCGACGGTTTTCTATATAAAATGGTTAGGACGGTTGTAGGGACCCTACTGGAAATCGGTAAAGGCAAACAACCTCCTGAATGGATGGAAAGCCTTATCGAAGGGGGGGAAAGGATAAAAGCCGGTCCCACCGCCCCGCCTCAGGGTCTGGTTCTGGAAAAAGTCTGGTATGTTGAGTAGTTGACAACCAAATTTCGTTACTCTACAATAGTTCTGTAGGTCTGCCTGCTGTATATCAGAGCCCCGGTATAGTACAGGCAGGACCTTGCAGTTGTTGTATTACCCCAGCTCGAGAAGACCCATACCTCTATAGGTTGGGATTAAGAGTTGGACCATTCTCAGTGGGAGTCCAGTTTCTCACTGAGACAAAGCCTCCGGCTGAAGCACACGGTTTGGGTAATGCTTGTCATGGGAAACCACCCCAAACGGTTGCGCAAATACACCAAGGCGTATTGGATTTTGTAGGAGGGAAACTTGATGCAGAGAACATATATGGCCAAACCCAGCAATACAGAGGTCAAGTGGTATGTTGTGGACGCCAAAGGCAAAACCCTTGGGCGGCTTGCCTCTGAGATTGCGACAATTCTTAAAGGGAAACACCGTCCCACTTATACTCCTCATATAGATATGGGTGACCATGTAATTGTCATTAATGCCGAAAGGGTAGTCCTTACAGGCAAGAAGCTTGATCAAAAGCATCGTTACTGGCATTCAGGTTATCCGGGAGGAATAAAATCTGTTGATTACCGGACATTGATGGAAAAACACCCTGAACGTGCAGTCATGTATGCTGTTAAGGGTATGCTCCCCAAAAACAAATTGGGGGCAAAAATGCTCCGTAAGCTCAGAGTTTACAGAGGTGAAGAACATCCCCACCAGGCCCAGAAGCCTGAAGAGTTTGTGTTGGGTGAATAAAGCTGAATGGAGGTTCGTGAATGGCTCAGGTGCAGTATTTTGGAACAGGTCGTAGAAAACGCTCCGTTGCTCGTGTAAGACTGGTTCCCGGCGACGGTAAGATTACAATTAACGGCAGGGATGCTGACAACTACTTCCCCCGGGAATTCCTAAAGCATCATGCGCAGGAACCCCTGCAGGCAACAGGAGCAGCATCCAGGTTTGATGTGATTGTGGATGTTAAAGGCGGCGGTACGACAGGCCAGGCAGGCGCCATAAGAATGGGTATTGCCAGGGCACTGCTGCAGTCTGATGAGGATATGCGCTCCGAATTGAAGAAGGGCGGCTTTTTGAGCCGGGATCCGAGAATGAAAGAGAGAAAGAAATACGGTCTCAAAAAAGCCAGGAGAGCCCCTCAGTTCTCCAAGAGATAAGAGGTCATGCCCTATTAGTCAACTTATTATCCCTGAAAACTATTTTTTTCAAAGTTTCGGGGAAAAGTATGCAGCATCAATTTATTATAAGTATGTAAACGACTTATGTTAACTAATTTATGTCAATATTATCGTTTCTCCGGCACTGTGAGAGATGCAAGAAAACCGGCGGCAGAAAAACTGCCGCTTTAAGTTTGATGGCAAAATTGCTTCCTTTGCTTTTCTCACTCCCGGAATTCCCACAGGACATCTTTAAGGCAAAGCTTTAGATTAATGTTAACGCACCTGATGGCATAAGGCTGCATGTATTACTCCGCTACGGACAAGCTCGCACGCCGTTAGCCGGACTCCTAAAATGCCAATTATCTTTTGTAATAGCACCTTTCCGCCCAGCATATTTTTTTCAATAGAACAATATGCGTACAAATACAGGGGGAAATAGAAAGGTGATTTATTTCGGAGCTTTTAGATTCCGGTGGCGGCTGGTTATTGGGGCCGCGGTTATCTGCGGTCTTTTTTTTGGTGCTTACAGGGTTGCATCCAACGTAATTTTGAATGAAGCCATTCAGTCCATGTCCTGGGTTGTGGCCAATAAAGTTGTAATTGTTGATCCCGGCCACGGTGGTCCTGATGGCGGGGGAGTTGGCCCTTCGGGAACCGAGGAAAAAGAAATAACTCTTCAGATAAGCAAAAAAGTTGCCCGCTATCTAAGCCAGGCAGGAAGTGCAGTAATCATGACCCGGGAGAAGGATGAGGACTTGAGTTCAGAGGGAAAAAGTATCCGGGAGCGGAAGGTTGAGGACCTGGAAAACAGGGTCAAGCTGGCAAACAGCAGCAAAGCTGCGGCTTATTTAAGTATACATACCAACTGTTTTGGAACCCGGTGGACAGGAGCACAGGTTTTTTACTCGGAAAAATCTGAAGAGAGCAAAGCATTGGCAGAATGCATCCAGGGAGAAATTACCCGGATTTTGAGAAACACCGACCGAAAGGCTAAGACACTGTCACCATATATCCTGCGCAACCTTGATATGCCGGCGGTAATTGTGGAAGTGGGTTTTCTCTCCAACCCCGGAGAGGAGAAACTCCTGAAAGACAGCCATTACCAGGACAAAATGGCTTACGCAATATATGCCGGTACGGTGAAATATTTTGCGGGGGAAGGGGAAGATAAGGATAAATAGGTATATCTTTACTCCATTCGAAGCAGGTTTACTATATAATTGAGATAACGATTGGAAAAAGTCAGCCATAGGAGGTGTCGTTTGTGGGTGAAATCATCCATGGAAGTCTGTGCCCCCATCCTCCAATAGCGGTTCCCGAAGTAGGACAAAAGGAATCGGATCGCGTAAAGGGCACTCAAAAAGCATTGAGAGAAGTGGGAAAATCTCTTGTTGCCATGGAGCCTGATGTGCTGATTGCAATTTCTCCTCATGCTCCGGTTTTTCGGGACAGTATTGCAGTTAACCAGGTCCCCATTCTTCGAGGGAACCTGGGGCAGTTTGGAGCCGGTGAGGTGAAATTTGAGCTGGAAAACGACCTGGAGATGGGCAGTGCCATCTTGAAATGTGCCCGGAAAATGGACGTGCCTGTAGATTCCCTGAGTGCCTCTGTTCTGCGGGAGAACAGGGAAACAGATATTCTGGACCACGGGATAATGGTCCCTCTTTACTTTTTCCTGGAGTCGGGATTGAAGTGTCCCCTTGTCCCTGTTTCCATAAGTTTTCTGCCCCTGGAGAAGATGTATCTTTTCGGAATGGCTCTCCAGGCGGCTGCCGGTGAGAGCGGCGGCAAGAGGGTTGCGATCCTTGCCAGCGGAGACCTGTCTCACAGGCTGCTGCCGACTGCTCCAGCGGGGTACCACCCTGACGGGAAAATTTTTGATGAAAGCATCCAGAAGGCTGTCAGAAAAATGGATCCGGAAGTACTCTTTAGTTTATCGGATGAGCTGATAGAGAGGGCGGGGCAGTGCGGATTAAGACCCCTGTTGATGCTGATGGGGGCTTTTGACGGCTATTCAGTACGGAGTACCATTCATTACTATGAAGGCCCCTTTGGGGTAGGTTACCTCACTGCTGAGTTTCTACCCAGGGGGTTGAGTGAGAAAAAAAGGCTGCGGATAAACCTGGAAACAGAGAAAAACGGGGATGGAAGTTCATACCCGGTAAAACTGGCTATGAGAAGCGTGAAAGCATATATTAAAGAGGGAAAGAAGATCCCGTTGCCTGGGGATGTACCTTCGGAACTGCTAAAACCTGCGGGAGTCTTTGTCTCCTTCAAAAAACACGGGGAGCTGAGGGGATGCATTGGCACTCTGGCGCCAACCAAGCCGACGGCAGCTCACGAGATAATTTCCAATGCCATCAGTTCGGCTACCATGGACCCCAGGTTTGAGCCTGTACGTCCTGATGAGTTGGACGAGCTTGAGTGCTCTGTGGATATTCTCGGTGATCCCGAACCCATTAAGGGAATCAGTGAACTTGATCCCAAACGTTACGGGGTTATCGTCCGCAAGGGAGCCAGGAGCGGTGTACTCCTTCCCGACATTGAAGGGGTTGACTCAGCCGTTGAGCAGCTTAATATTGCCAAGCGGAAGGCGGGTATCTCTCCTTTTGAGGACTGCGAATTGGAGAGGTTCGAGGTAGTCCGGTACACATAAGACCGGAATACCGTTGGATACAGAGGTGATAGAATGAAGGAAGCCCTTTGGTATGAAAAGCTCCCGGAAGGGAAAGTCCACTGCGGGCTCTGCCCTCACGACTGCACCTTCGGGCAGGGTCTTAACGGTAAGTGCCGGGTCAGGAAAAACATTGACGGGGTTCTGTATTCCACCAATTACGGTAAAGCCGGGGGGTACGGGCTGGACCCTGTTGAGAAGAAGCCTTTGTACCACTTCCACCCCGGCACCTACGTTCTTTCCGTTGGAGCAAGAGGGTGCAATTTGAAGTGCCGGTTCTGCCAGAACTGGGAACTGGCTCATGGGGACCAGGACGAAATGGAAGTAACCCCTCTCGGGCTTGTCAACGCCGCCGAGAGGTACAGGTCTTTTTATGACGTAGCGGGACTGGCCTACACATATTCCGAGCCCTTTATGTGGTATGAATTTGTTTATGATACCTGCCGGCTGGCAAAGGAAAGCGGGTTAAAAAACATTATCGTAACCAACGGTTTTGTCAAGGAAGAGCCCTTAAAGGAAATACTCCCCTGTGTAGATGCCATGAACATAGATATCAAGGCTTTTACGGAGGAGTTCTACGAAAAAATGGCTCACGGTTCCCTTAAACCGGTGCTGGAAACAGCCGAGAGGGCAAAAGAATACGGTTGTCACATAGAGATTACAACACTGCTCATTCCCGGCTTAAACGACTCCCCGGATGAGATTGAGAAGCTTGTTGAGTGGGTTAGTTTGACTCTGGGCAGGGATACCCCCCTTCACTTTTCCAGGTATTTCCCCAGCTACAAGCTGGAAATTGAGCCTACTCCCGTGGAAGTGCTGGAAAGGTCCCGGGAAACCGCACTCCGGGAACTGGATTATGTCTACCTGGGTAATCTGGGAACGGGGGACTATGTAAATACTTTCTGTCCCGGCTGCGGGAGCAAAATTGTTGAACGCAGCAGGGGTATCAAGGTCCGGGGATTCAAGGGCGGCCGGTGCGCCAACTGCGGGCACAAGCTGAATCTAATAGCTTGAGAAAAAAGAGACCATTGTTCCTACAGAGATTACGGCAGAGTTCTTTTCGGAATATAATCAAGGGGAGCCTGACAGGAAAATGACTGCTTTTGAAAATGTAAATTACCTATTGGCAGTCAGAAAATGAGGTAATAAATACAATATTCAGCGGCACCGGCGCATTGCCGTGATGTTAGGTCAACATAAATCGGATTTATGCTGTCGGTTGCCGTATAACCTGCAAACCATATCAATGCATGCAAAATTAAATTAAATGAATCAAAATAAATGCAAAAATAAAGGAGAGATTGCTTTATGGAAAAGCTGCAGCAGGCAGCCAGGGTTGTCCTGGAAGATTGTATGGGGGTAAAGCAGGGAGAAACGGTTTTGATTATTGTTGATACTCTCAAAAAGGAGATCGGGGATGTGCTCTTTGAGCAGGCTTCGAAGATGCAGGCGGAACCACTTCTATTGGAGATGCTCCCCAGGGAAAACCACGGGGTAGAACCCCCGGAAGCTGTAGCCCGGGCAATGAAACATGCTGATGTAATAATCATACCCACCTCAAAGTCTCTTTCTCACACCAATGCCCGCAGGGAGGCAAATGAAAAGGGGGCCAGGATAGCTACCATGCCTGACATTACCGTAGAGATGATGTCCAGGACCCTCTCCGGCAGTTACGCTGATATTGCTGACCGGTGCTGTCGTTTTGCTGACATGATTACTGCTGCAGAGGAAGCTCACATTACCACCCCGGCAGGTACTGATCTGCACCTTAAACTGACAGGGCGAAAGGGGCTGCCTGACACAGGGCTGGTCCATTCCCCGGGGGAATTTAGCAACCTTCCTGCAGGAGAAGCCTATATCGCTCCCCTGGAGGGGACTGCCAGCGGCAGGCTGGTGGTTGACGGTTCCATGGCCGGCATAGGCAGGTTGGAAACCCCCATAGTGATGACTGTTGAAAAGGGGTTTGTTACAGAAATAACAGGGGGCTCTGATGCCGTTAAATTAAATGAATTAATGGACAGGTACGGCCATGACGCCCGGAATATCGCAGAACTTGGAATAGGGCTGAACGAGAGGGCACAGTTGAGCGGCAGCCCCCTGGAAGATGAAAAGGTGCTGGGTACGGTTCACATCGGGATTGGCGACAACAGCACTTTTGGGGGGAAAGTATCTGTGCCCAGCCACCTGGACGGCATAATGCTCAAGCCTACGTTAACGTTGGATGGTAAAACAGTAATAGAAGGAGGCAGGCTTCTATAGTTTCTGTCCTTTTTGCGGCAGGGGCTGGAGGTGCAAAATAGAGTAGGATAACGAAAGCCCGTATGTATTATGATGCGGGACTTGTTACCCTTAAGCCTTGAGCGGCTTTGCCGCCGCTGACGGCGTGGGAGCTTGTCCTCAGCCTGATAATACATACGGGCTTGATTTAACGGGTTTGCCCGGTGTTACCTGTAAGAATTGCCGAAGGTTTCAGCCGGTTGTCGAGATTGCTGCATATTTTCACTGGATAATTCTACTTGTTGGCTTTCTGGATTTTAGCCCATGTATCCTTGAGGGGAACGATCCTGTTGAAAACCAGCTTTTCCGGTGTTGAATCCTTGTCAACGCAGAAGTAACCCTGGCGGAGAAACTGGAACCTGTCTCCGGGTACAGCACTTGCTAAATGGGGTTCCACCATGCAGGATTCCAGAATCTCAAGGGAGTCAGGATTCAAGTTTTCTATAAAGTCTCCCCCTTCATCGGGGTCGTCTTTGGTAAACAGGCTGTTGTACAGCCGCACCTCGGCCTTAACTGCGTGGCGGGCTGAAACCCAGTGCAGGGTACCCTTCACCTTTCGATTGGCCTTGTCTGTGCCGCTGCGGGTCTCTGGGTCATAGGTGCAGTGGAGTTCAACAATTTGCCCTGTTTTTTCATCCCTGACAACATTTTCGCATTTAATAATATATGCGTTTTTTAGCCGGACTTCTTTCCCCGGGGATAACCGGAAAAATTTCTTGGGGGGATTTTCCATAAAGTCAGTCTGCTCAATATATAATTCCCGGCAGAAAGGTACCTGGCGTTTTCCCAATTCCGGCTGTTCGGGGTTGATCTCCGCATTCATCATTTCCACCTGGTCTTCCGGATAATTGTCAATAATGACCCGTAAAGGCTTCAGCACTGCCATTGCCCTTGGTGCCCTAAGGTTCAGATCTTCCCGCACACAGTGTTCCAGCATGGCTAAATCCACAATGCTGTTGGCTTTGGCTACCCCGATCCGCTCACAGAAATCGCGGATAGCCTCAGGGGTATAGCCGCGCCTGCGCAGACCCGATATTGTGGGCATACGGGGGTCGTCCCAGCCGCTTACATATTTTTCTTCCACCAGACGGCGCAGTTTGCGCTTACTCATAACCGTCTGGGTCAGGTTAAGCCGGGCAAATTCAATTTGCTTTGGCCGATTCTCCAGTTCCAGCGCCTCAAGGCACCAGTTATACAAAGGGCGATGGTCCTCAAATTCCAGGGTGCAGATTGAGTGGGTTATGCCTTCCAGATAGTCCGACAAGGGGTGTGCATAGTCATACATGGGGTAAATACACCACTTGTCACCGGTTCGGTGGTGTCTGGCATGCTGTATCCGGTAGAGTACCGGATCCCTCATATTCAAGTTAGGTGAAGCCATATCGATTTTTGCCCTTAACACCCTGGAACCGTCGGGGAACTCTCCCGCTTTCATCCGTTCAAAGAGATCCAGGTTCTCTTCTACTGAACGGTTGCGGTAGGGGCTTTCCTTACCGGGTTCTGTCAAAGTGCCCCTGTAATCACGGATTTCTTCCGCACTCAGGTCGCAAACGAATGCTTTCCCGGCTTTGATTAACTGGACTGCAAATTCGTACAGCTGGTCAAAATAGTCTGAGGCATAGAACAGGCGGTCTTCCCAGTCAAAGCCCAGCCAGCGTATATCCTCCATAATGGAATCTACAAATTCGGTGTCTTCTTTAGTAGGGTTGGTGTCGTCAAAGCGCAAATTGCACAACCCATTGTATTCTTCTGCCAATCCGAAATTCAGGCAGATAGATTTTGCATGACCTATATGCAGGTAGCCGTTGGGCTCGGGAGGGAAACGCGTATGTACCCGCCCGCCGTATACATTTTTTTCGTTATCCTCATTAATTATGGTCTTGATAAAGTTGGTGGAACCATAATTTTGAGAATCAGAAACCCTTTCTGCGGCATCAGGGTTGCTGGAAAACAGTTTTTCATTTTTGGATTCTGCCATGAAAAATCCTCCTTCGGTCTCAGTTGCTGGTGGCTGTCTCAATTGTAGCATAAGAAAATCAAGGCTGGCATTAATATTGAGACTTTTTTAGCCGATAAACTTAGCATAGACCTTCCATTATCTATTTAAACCTGCCTGTGAAAAAACGGTGTTGTTTTACCTGATGAAAAAAAATTAATTTTCCAGTAATGATGACCTGATTATGACGTATAAATACCCGACAGTGCATCCGGCATAAGGCAAAAATTTAAAAAAGTGTGGAAAAGGCCTCATACAGGAGCCGGTGCAGAAATCAAGTTCTTTGGGGCAATTTTTCCGGCAGGATCTGCAGGAAAAATATGAAGAAAAAGCGAGAAAAAAGTCGCTGTGTTGATGGTATGCCAAAAAATCTACGGTTTTTTCTAAAAAAACAAGCTAAAAGCTTCCTCATTGTAAAAAGAGGGGGTAAATTTCCTTGGTAGAAATTGCACTATTTGTCTCATTAAGCTATAATGACCGTATTCCGTTAGAAAATACAAAAACACCAGCGCATGATTCACACAGTCCTTTTTCCAAAAAGGAACCATAGGATTTGACTTTGAAAGAAAGCCGGTAAGCTGAAACAAATCAATTTGTGGTGAAGGGGACATACCTAAAAAAGGACTGCACAAATCTGTGCTCCTTTTGATGCCTCACTGTAAATTCCATTAAAAATCATTCCTTCCGCAGCGAGTCCGTTGCTCGCAAACTTAGGACTTTTAACTTTAAAATATCTACCCTTTAGTTCAGACCTGTAATAAAATTTCTGAACATTAGGGCTATTTTTCTCGAAAATAAAGAGATTAAGTTTACAGCCTTATTATTCAGGTACAAGGGATTAAGCAGTGGCAAGTACTGTTAAAACATTACTGCGTACATAAAGAAAGATTTTGGGGGTAAAAGAGGTTTCACAAAAAGGGAGAGCGAGAGAAAGGAGGAACGCAATGTTTTTCTTCTCAATAGAGGCAAATTTGCCTGTTAGTGTTCCAGTGATACCAATATGAGTCACCGACAACTTTCCCCGGTATTTCCCGAAAAAGGCATTTACAACATCACCACCCTGGGTAATTTCCAGGTTATCTGTAATGGAAACGACCTCACAGATGTATTGAGCAAGTCGTTAAAGGTGTGGGAACTCTTTAAGTACCTCCTCACCTTTAGGGATGACTTAATGCTGCCTGAAAAAATCATTCAATCCCTCTGGCCTGAAGCTGACTATGTTGACCCCAAGCGGACACTTAGGGCTCTGGTTTTCCGCCTCCGCAAAGCGCTGGAGTTGGAAGAATACTCAGAAACCGACAGCCTTATTGTATCCTCCAGGGGCTGCTACAAATTTGAAACCAGGGAATGCTGCACTATTGATGTAGTCTTGTTTGAAAACCTTTTTCGCAGTGCCTGTGAGACAGCCAGGTATGACACCGAAAAAGCCATTGACCTGTTTGGGCAGGCAGTTGAAATGTATAAAGGGGATTACCTGTCAGAAACCTATGGACATGACTGGCTAATCCCTGCCAGGAACTACTACCGCCGGATTTTTCTCCAGAGCGTTTACGAAGCCTGTGAAATGCTCAAAGAGCAAAAGAGGTACCAGGAGATAACCGGTTTTTGCGAAGCCGCCTTTAAGCACGAGCTTTACGAAGAGGAACTGCACCTGTTCTATATCGAGGCTCTGGCCTGGACAGGGAAACTGAAGCAGGCACGCAGCCACTATGAATATGTAAAGGACCTGTTTGAGAGAGAATTGGGTGTACAACCCTCAAGCGTTCTCACCAAAGTTTACCGCATGCTCTTTGGAGAGATCAGCAGGACAGGCCTGGACATGAATTACATTA
>LFRM01239700.1_pt1 | contig 29926 bp, 22 predicted proteins | sample 618341 | NCBI WGS metagenome assembly LFRM01 (sample SAMN03654438, study PRJNA283298) | anaerobic digester metagenome | isolation source: pool of bioreactors CSTR01a, CSTR02a, and CSTR03a thermophilic anaerobic... | place: Denmark: Kgs. Lyngby | collected 2014-05-21 | reverse complement strand
GCATACGGATTAACCCAAAGGCATTGGATATTGAATTTGAAATTTTCTGGGATCTGGAAGATATAGTCGAACTTTATGATAACAATACAGAATCTGACTTGACGGATGACATATTGGTGTTAGCTGATAAGTTTTGGGAACGCATACACATAAATGTCCGTCAATATGATAAGGATGGAGTGGAGTTACCCTAGACTATGCAGGCTTTCGCGATCAGATACAAACCCGTATTGTCTTGTTCGACTAAAACAAACTTTTTTACAGGTACAGATGTCTTATAGGAATTTATACTTTCTCTAATTCCTTGTTAGTTCTTTAAAAGCATAGGCTGCTATATTTTTATTAAACGTATCCCCTCTGGGAGTAAGGACATTAGGATTTTTGCCATCTTCGATCGAAGCTGGAAAGGGTTCTGGAATCGCTGAAGAACGGCCTTCAGTTTTGCGACTACTTGACCGGCATGTACCGCTGTGGTAGTCTGAATGAGTTGCATTCGTGCACGTATTCTACACATTATAAGAGGTTCAAAATATGTCCGGCCATAGCAAATGGGCTACTATCAAACACAAAAAGGGTCTTGCTGACGCAAAGCGCGGCCAGAAATTCACCAAACTGATTAAAGAAATTTCAGTTGCGGCAAAGATGGGAGGTCCTGACCCTGAATCAAATGCTAGACTACGTACAGCCATGCTTAAGGCACGTACTGAAAACATGCCTAAGGACAATATCGAACGGGCCATTAAGAAGGGTTCGGGAGAGATGGATGCCTCTGTATTCTACGAGCTTACCTATGAAGGATATGCTCCAGGCGGCGTCGCCCTCATAATCGACACCCTCACAGACAATAAGAATCGTACTGCCAGTGATGTGCGAAGCACCCTTACCAAGTCCGGGGGTACCCTTGGTGCATCCGGTTGTGTTTCATACATGTTCCAGACAAAAGGCATAATCGCATACGATGCCAACAAATATACTGAAGAACAGATTTTCGAAGTTGCTCTTGAAAACGGAGCGGACGATGTTACTTCCAGTGATGACATCATCGAGGTGCTTACCGCTCCAAATGACTATGCAAACGTCTTGGAAGCACTTCAGGAAGCTGGATTTGAACAGGAGAGTGCAGAGATCGCCAAGGTTGCCGACCAGAATGTCACCCTTGATGCTGAGAAAGCCCGCAAGGTTCTCAAAATTATAGACAAGCTCGAAGAACTTGATGATGTTCAGCAGGTTTCCACCAATCTGGAGCTTCCCGATGATTTTGAGGATGGAGAAGAGTAGCCCGTGCTAATCCTAGGTATCGATCCAGGATATGCTAAGACAGGCTGGGGTGTTGTCCAGTCAAATGGACAACTCAACCGGCCTGTTTCTTTTGGTGTCATAAACACCTTGCCCTCCATGGCTGACAATGACCGGATTCATTTCATTGCGAAGTCAATCGGAGAGATCGCTGTTTCCCAGAAGGTTGAAGTTTGCAGCATGGAGGATATTTTCTTTACCAAGAACATCAGTTCTGCCATAAATGTTGCAAAAGTTATCGGAGCTGCTGTACACCAGCTATCCTTGCTCTCTATTGAAGTCAAACTCTTCAGCCCCATGACCATAAAAAGTGCTGTTACCGGGTATGGAGGGGCGGATAAGGCTCAGGTCCAGGAGATGGTTCGTCTCCTGCTGGGTCTTCAGACAATACCTAAACCCGACCATAGCGCTGATGCTCTTGCAGCAGCGCTCTGTTATGGGGTTTTTCATGCCACACAGTCGAGGATGAACAACATATGATCCATGCAATTATCGGAGATATCGTCTCCATTAGTGAAACGGTTGTTGTCTTGCGTTGCAATGACATTGAGTACTCGCTGAATGTGTCAGCCCAGACAGCAAGCCGCTTGAGCCAGCTCACAGGTGATGACCGCCTGGGATTGCGCCTGCTTACCACCCTGATTCACAGGGAGGACAGCATGACCTTGTTTGGATTTTTTGATGAGGCGGAAAGGGAAGCCTTCAAACAGCTTCAGACAGTCTCGGGCATAGGAGCCAAGCAAGCACTGCGAATTCTTTCAGGCATCAGCGTGAAGCATTTGGCTGAAGCATTGGATAGTGGTAATGTGAAGCTTCTTGCAACCATACCTGGTGTAGGGCCAAAGACCAGCCAGAAAATGATCCTTGCCCTGCGCAATGTCCTGGTCCTGGATGATGAGACAGCTCCCGCGCCTTCATCAAGCAAGAAGATTGCTTTACGGGAGTGGGGAGACATACTCAATGCCCTTGTGGATATGGGCTATGATCGACGGAAAGTGGAAGAGATAGTAGAAAAACTGGTTACAGAGAAACAAGAAGAGCTTGTTGGCCTCAGTCACCACGAAACGGAAGAGTTCATTTTCCGAAGTGCAATCATCGCACTGGGGTAACAGATGGATAGTATTGAAACCAATATGAGTGAACTTGATGCCCTGCAGCACAGCTCAGTAGTCTCAACCGCCTTTCAGCAGGATGCGGACAAACAGGAGAACATCCTCAGGCCCAAGATGCTGTGTGACTTCCAAGGACAACAGCGGCTGAAGGAAAATCTCGCTGTCTTCGTGCAGGCAGCAAAGGGAAGGGGAGAGCCCATCGACCACACCTTCCTCATCGGCCCCCCAGGACTTGGGAAAACCACCTTGGCCTCGATCATCGCCAATGAGATGGGTGCGGAGATCCGCATGACCAGCGCCCCTGCTCTGGACAAGCCGAAGGACCTCGCAGGCATCCTAACCAATGTGACGGAGAACTCCGTATTCTTCATAGACGAGATACACCGGCTCAAGCCTGCCTTGGAAGAGATGCTCTATATTGCAATGGAGGATTTTGAGATCGACTGGGTCATCGGACAGGGTCCCGCTGCACGTACCATGCGCATCCCGCTTCCACGGTTTACCCTCATTGGGGCAACGACCAAGGCAGGGTCCGTCTCCAGTCCTCTCGCATCAAGGTTCGGCATCACAGCCCATATCCAATTCTACAATGAAAAGGAACTTGCCCAGATCATCGAGCGGTCGGCCCAGATCATGGATATCAATATTGAGAAAAAAGCCATCATCCAGCTGGCAAAATGCAGTAGGGGAACTCCCAGGATTGCAAACCGCCTGCTGAAGCGATTGAGGGACTTTGCCTCTGTCATGGGTGATGGCAACATTACCATTGAAATTGTAGACCATGGTCTTGAAAGGCTGGGCATCGATACGAAAGGCCTGGAGACCCAGGACAGGAACATTCTCAGGACCATCATTGAATTCTATGACGGGGGGCCGGTCGGTGCCGAAACCCTCTCCATCTCCGTCGGAGAAGCCATAGAATCCTTGGAGGACTTCTACGAACCCTACCTGATCCAGAAGGGGTACCTCAAACGCACGCCCCGCGGAAGAATGACGACCAAGAAAGCTTACGACTTGCTGGGCCTCCCATGCAAAAGGAATATGGATGACGATCAAGGAATACTCTTTTAACCTACCTGAGGAACTAATCGCTCAGAGCCCCTCTGACAAACGTGGCTCCGACAGGCTTATGGTAGTGAACAGCCCAACAGGCGCTGTTGTCGACTCAGAGATGTCCGATTTTGTACGATATCTTGAGAAAGACAGCATTCTGGTTGTTAACAACAGTAAGGTACGCAAGGCCCGCCTCTATGCGACAAGCGAGACAGGCGGTACGGTTGAGTTTCTTTTTTTGGAAGAGAATATCGATGGAAGCTGGCAGGCAATGGTTACAAAAGCCAAAAGACAACATGTCGGCAAACGCTATACCTTCGGAGCCGGGCCTTTGCTGTTCCATGCAGAGATCATCTCTGAAAACGAAGACGGCACGAGGACCGTCCGTTTCCAGGAGGAGATAACCGAGCAATTTTTCCAGAAGCTCGGCCACGTCCCCCTTCCACCCTATATCAAAAGGGATGATGATTTCCAGGATGAGAGCCGCTACCAGACCGTCTACGCAGTCAATGAAGGTTCGGTTGCAGCTCCGACTGCAGGCTTGCACTTCACTGACAAGATCTTGGCAAGCATTGAAGAGAAAGGGTGCACTATCGTACCCATTACCCTTCATGTGGGACCTGGAACCTTCTTGCCTGTGCGAACAGAGAATCTAGATGACCACCACATGCACTATGAACGGTTCGAGATAAGTGCAGAGAGTGCAAAGCTCATCAATGATGCCAAACAAGCCGGAAGGCCGATAGTCGCTACAGGAACTACAAGCGTCAGGACATTGGAAAGCGCCTATGATGAAGAAACGGGAAAAATCCAACCAGGCTTGAACAGGACCAACCTTTTCATCAAACCGGGGTACGAATGGAAAATCGTCGACCAGCTGCTGACGAATTTTCATACTCCGGAGTCAACCTTATTGGTATTGGTATCGACTTTTGCAGGAAAAACGCTCATCGACAGAGCTTACCGGCATGCTATCGACGAGCGTTATAGTTTCTTCAGTTATGGGGACGCCATGTTTATTCGGTAAACAATATCTTCTGGATCTCCAGGGCGATCTCTTCTTTGCTCTTCATCCCATCCAGACGGTAAAATCTCACCTCTTCCGGCAGATCGCTGAACAGTTGTTCGTAATTCGACTTGACCTTCTCCAGAAAGTCATGACGGTCGAACAGTTCGGAATTCCCCCCTCTCGATGCAATGCGCCTGATACACTCATCAACCGGAGTATCAATGAAAAACAGATGGCGTGGGGCTGGAAACTGATTGAGTTCGCGCACCTTCTCAATCGGACACTCCACACCCTGGTATGCTAGGGAGGAGTAGATGTACCGATCCAGGATGACGAGCTTCCCTTCCTCCATCTCATTGACCATGCCATATATCGGATTATAAAGATGATCCTCCCTGTCGGCGGCATACAGCATCGCCAGAGCGAGAGGGGTCGTTACTATCTGTTTCTTCAGCACAGCCCTGACAAGACGCCCTATGGGCTTGTCCGTAGGCTCGAACGTGGCACGGCATGCTCTGAGTTCCTTGTCGCACTTTTCTGCCAACAACTGCATCTGTGTGGTGGTACCAGCACCATCAAGTCCTTCAAAAACTACAAGATTCTCAAATATTGATGACATTACACTTCTCCTTACACACCCTTATGGTACTCTAAAGTTGTTGGAGCGTAAATCGGTTTTATCATAAAGAGATGACATAACACGCCTCTGATGTCACCATAAGTGGTGGCAAAGATGTGACAATAGGGTATACTAGTCGAAAGGTTTTAACAGGTGAGATATCATACTACGTTCAAAGACATAGCAGTTTCCATCCTAGTGGTATTGGCTTGTACAGGCATCTGTCTCTACGGGATGCTTTTTTTCAGTGTGATCAATCCAGCTCAACCTTTTGCAGATTTCCTTGTTGCAAAGCTAGACAGGGGCTCTTCCCTCTCTTTCAGGGCAGAAAGCCTCAGCAGATCTTTTTTTAAGGAGATAGAGCTTCATGAAGTATCACTCTCCCTTGATGACAAAACCCCATTAGTCACCGATTCCCTGATCTTGGATTCCGGAGTGGGAGAGCTCTTGCTCTCCTTCTTTGGCAGGACACATACGTTCAACCTAACCTTGGATACCCCTACCATTGATATCTCCATGGCCCAGATCGAGTCCCTCGGTCGTGAAACCGGAGGGGGAGACTCCTCCCTACTCACCACTTGGCTAGCAAGGAACTCTTTGGGCTTGAAAACCATTGCGCTTAATGCGAGCTTTACAGGGCCTTCATATTCGGCATCCATGCACCATGCTGACATCTCCCTTTCCCTGGGTACCGACCTCAAGCTTTCATCCTTCAAAGGAAGCATGGAAAGGGCCGAGGCAAGCATGGCCCAAGGAGATGTGAAGCTTCAGGATATCCGCATGGAGATCGACCCATCCCTCCTGGTAAATGCTGAGGCAAGCGGAGGGGAGCTCTTGTTTGCAGGGACCGGAGCAAGTTTCGAACAACTTGCCCTTGCAAGCCGACTCTCCTCTTTGGATGTGACGACAGGAAAGCTGGGCATCGATTTTTCACTTGCCAACCTCAAGGTAGACCATCCCATGGTCACGGCCTCCGTTCCAAAACTTTCCTCGCACATAACAGTAGAAGATCTTACTTTTATCTCCTTGGAAGCATCCTATGACCTGCTCGACCTCAGGGCAGCTGATTTTACCTTGCTTTCACCCACTTCCACCATCAATTTGAAGCAGGAAGATTCTTCCCTTTTGCTGAGCTTCGCAACAAGGGAAGGTTCTCCCCTTACCGTACAAAAAGAGGGGTTTGCCCCCTTGCTGACCGACACGCTCACAGGCTCCGCACAGCTTGAGAATAGTGGAGAGCTCTATGCCAGGCTCTCCCTCAGGGATGTGCAGGCAAAGGTCGGTGAGGCGGCATTCACTCTTCAGCAGGTGCAGCTCTTTGCAGAGGCCTTCCTGGAAGAAGGTGGTATTGATAACGTTTCAGTCTCCTTGGAGTCAGAAGCTTCGGCTCTCTTTGAAAAGGCCGGCATAGAGCTCTCTTCCCCCCTGACAGCATCGTTGCTCCTCTCTGACAGTTTTACGACACTATCGAGTTCCCTCTCCCTGTCGGCTCTGAGCTCTCCTCTGATAGGTGAGCCTTTCTCCAGCGCTGTCGCTTTTCAACAAAACCTCCAAGGGTCACAGATCCAAGCAAGACTCTCCTATAAGAACCAACTGATGCTCAACGCCCTGTATGACCTGCCCAAGGGTGAGGTCGGGACATTCTCCATCCAAGGAAGAATGCAAGACTTCACCATAGGCATAGCAGAACCGACCCTTGAGCGGTATGCACCGTTTCTCAAACCTTATTATTCCGATACGACGCGTCTTACAGGAAACCTCTCATTTCAATCGAAACAAGGTACCGGTACAATCCTCGGGTTTGACGGCACACTATCCAGTGACCTTGTCCTCTTTGACGTCTCTCTTGGAAACAGGACCCTCGATGCTGGCTTCACTGTCCTTGCCGGCATTGAGGGAGACTCTGTAGTGGTGGATTCACTGAACCTCTTTACTTCGGACCTTCGCCTTGCATACAGCGGGTCAACTGAGTTGAACTACTGGTTACCCTCAGGTGAGCTGCAGCTGTTTGATACCAATGAAGGATCCCTGCTCTTCACAGCCAGCTTTTCGCCGCTTCCCCCAAACCAGTACCGTTATGCGCTTACCACACCCATGGTTCCATCCCTGAACCTGGAGGGGATCATTGCACGTGAAGGGCTGAAGGACCTTACAAGCTCCGCATCCTTCTCCATATTCGGAAAGGACTACCCCCTGGAATTCACCTTTCTCACTCCCACGCTTCAGCTGGAGCTACAGAGCGAAGATGCGCTTTTACTGCAAGCCTACCTTGCACCTCCATACAGGGCGAGCCTGGTTGCTAAGGATTTGGTAATGCCCAAAGTCGGTCTCTTCAACGACTCCCCCTTGAACGGGGAAATACTTCTTCAGTTCAACACCCTCAATGAGTGGAAACTGGAAGCTAAGGATTTCAGCTTGGATTCCCTGTTGTTCAACGGCCTCGAATATACCCTGGCAGGCTCCATGTTCGTTTATCCTTCCTCACTTAAGACATCGGGCTTCACTTTGAGTCAGGGTCCCTCACAGTTTGACATCGCCTTGGATTATCAGGGTAGTGAGATGATCAAGATGTTTCAGGCTGGAGGCCTGGTACCTTTCAGCTTCACTTTCATCCTCTCAGAAGAGGACGAACCTAAAATCTCCCTTGCTCTGTTGGGAAGCCATGAGAGGGTAGAGGCTCTGGCTGAATTGAATCAGGTGAGTCTGCAGCGGTTCTTTACCCCACTGTCGGATGGCAAGCTTGATTTCACAGCATACGGGCATACCGATTTCAAGAAAAAAGTAAGTATGGACGGGAAGCTTGCACTTGAGAGCTCCTTATTCTCCTTTTTTGCGGATCTCGCTGCAACTGACACACAGCTCAAGTTGGAAAACGGCCTGTTTGAACAAGGCCCATTCCTTTTCAAGGATTTGGAGCTAAGCATCGATGTTGAGGATGGCATGTTCCTCTCGCAAGGGGTTTTCCGTCATATCAGAACCATTCCCTATACTGAGCAGACTTCACACTTCAATATGAGCCTGTCGCTACCGTTCACTCCGACAGCCTCCCTGTTTGACATACGAAAGGTGGTTAAGGAGCTGTCCGTGGAAGGTTTGGGCGGCAATGTTACCATCGATGACCTGTTGTTGTTTGGGCAGAGGGGTATCGCTGACGGCTCCTACAACTTCAGCTATAAGGATAACTTGTTCTCCGTCTCCAGCTCCCTACTTTCCTTTAGCTATGATATGGATGATGGTTCTGTCTCTGCCAATCTCGAGAAGGGTTTTGGAATCGGTATCGATCTTGAAGGATGGGTTCGTGAGAACGACCTCTATCTCAAGGCTGAAGATATCCATTTCCCTCTCACCCTGCTGAACAGGCTCTTTGTAAAACCCATATTCGGCTTCATCGACGGCATAGCAGAAGGTGAGGTAATCATTGGTGGAACAATGGCACAACCCAGGGCCTACGGACAGCTCTCCCTTGATTCCGCTTCGATGGACCTTTTCTGGCTTCCCCAAGATATCATGTCCATAAGAGGGGCGACTGTGACCCTTGACGGGCAGAGGGCTACAACCCCTACCATTCCATTTTTCTCCACCAACCGTGAGACTGGGGTGACAGTCAGGGGATTCACAAGCCTGCGTGCTGATTTTGACGGACTCAAGCTGATCAGCTACGAGATAGATGCCCGTCCTACCGACGGACAGGTGTATGTGTTCATCCCCATCCAGGGAATCGATGCAGAGGTCCGTACTTATGCCGAAGGTACGTTCAAGCTGTTTGGCAAGGGGAATGAAACCTGGCTTTCAGGGGATATCCTTTTGGAAAACACTACCATGAGCCTGGGCCTCCAAGGTCTTCCATTCTGGTATGTTCCTACAGGCCTCACCAGCACCTCTTTCAAGATCACCACGGGCAAGAACGTCTCCTTCTCCTATCCGAACACGACAAACCCTTTCATCAAGGCGACATTGACTGAAAACCAGAAGATAGACATCATGTTCGATCACACGACCGAGGAGATGGCCCTCGATGGTGTGTTCGCTTTCCGAAGCGGAGAGATCTACTACTTCCAAAAGAACTTCTTCATCACAGAAGGATCGCTGGACTTGCATACCGATGCGCTTTCCGGCTCCTCTTCCATTCAGCCCAGGATCAACCTAAGAGCAAAACTGACAGACTTTGACCGTCAGGGAAACCGTGTGGATATTTTCCTGATCCTCAGGGATTCAAGCCTGACAAATCTGAATCCGCAGTTTGAAAGCGTCCCTAGCAAGGATATCAATGAGATCCTGGAAATCATGGGTCAGAGCATCCTGCCCACCGGTGCTTACGGACAGGTAAACCTTTTTAGTGTGGTATCCCTTGCAGCTGCCGCTACCGATGTGGCAGGCAAGCTCGGCTACATCTCGACCAGCAACAATTCCGCCCTGACCGAATCGATACGCATATCCCTGGGTCTGGATCTGTTCAGCTTGAGAAGCAACATCGTGCAGAACATCCTCTTTGACGCTCTTCCAGGCAGCAGTCTGAGCACAACCTTCAGTCCCCTTGCGAGGTATTTGAACAATACAACCATCTTCATGGGCAAATACATTGGGAAAAATTATTTCTTGCAGGCGCTGATCCATCTTAGTGCCACTGACAGGTCCAAGATAAAACGCTCGTTTGTAGCCCCTGACCTTGCAATTGACCTGGAAATCTCCATGGAATGGAATAATCCGCTGGGCACATTCTCATTTTTCACCCAACCGGATGAGTTGTCGATATATAATATTTTCGATACCATTGGTTTTAGTGTAACCAAGCGAATAGTTTTGCGTTAATCAGTTTGATAGGAGTCACCATGGGCATTCGGAAGATAGAGCGGATTTTTTGTATCATGATTTTACTTGTAGCCACATTAGCCACCGTTGGCGCAGCGGACGAGCAAGCTTGGTACGCAGGCAAGAAGATAGCATCCTTCAAAAATATAGGATTGCAGAATGTCGATGAGGACAAGGTGGCTGACATACAGTACCCGTTCATCGGCAAGCAATTCAGCGATGAACTGTTTAACGACCTGCAAGGCCAGCTATACGCAATGGACAATTTCCTCTATTTCCTGGCAGAAGCCCAGAGGGGAGGGGATGACAACAACTCCCTCGTCATTGAGATGAGCTTTTTCGAACTCCCATATATTGATTCCGTACTCCTGGTCGGGAACGACAACATCAAGAACAAGGATATAACCGAGGTAATAACAGCAAAGACAGGAGCCTTCCTTGAGGACCAGGCACTGCATCTCTCACGGGAAGCCATCCGCTCCCTCTATCAGAAAAAAGGATATGCGGATGCGGATGTAGAGAGTGAGTACAGCATCGATGAAGCGACCAACAAGGCACGCATCACCTATACCATTTCAGAAAACATCCAGAAAAGGATTGGAGAGATCGTCTTCGAAGGAAACAACTCCTTTTCCGCTGAACAGCTGAAAAAACAACTTGAAAGCAAGGCGATTACCTATTTCAATTCGGGGTACTACAATCCTCGTACGATAGAGACAGACAAGGAACAACTGCTGGCCTACTATGGGACCAATGGCTACATTGAAGCGAAGATCACCGAGGTACGAACTGATGATGTCACTGAAGAGGGGGACAAGTTCACCCGATTGCGCATTACCTACAACATAGATGAAGGGGAGCAGTGGTACTTCGGCGGCATTACAGTCGAAGGGAACACCGTCTTTACCAATGAAGAGTTCCAGAGCCTCATCGCAATGAAGAGGGGGGCTGTCCTCGACCAGAACCGGGTGCAGACCCAGATCGCCAATGTTGCGGACCTGTACTGGAACAACGGCTATATCTTCAATCTCATGTCCACAGAAGAGGTTCGTGATGAAGAGAACAGGATAATTTCATTTGTCCTGAAGGTGCAGGAAAACCAACAGGCCGTCATCGAGGACATTCGCCTGGAAGGGACGACAAAGACCAAGGACTATGTGTTTTTGCGAGAGCTCACCTTCAAGGTAGGTGATATATTCAGCAAGGAACAGCTTATAAAGAGCGCCCAGAACATATACAACACCCTCATAGTCACAGACGTCCAGTTTGATATCCTCAACGGCACGGAAGAGGGGACTGTCATCCCTGTCTTTACCGTAACCGAGGGGAACCAGATGGATATCCAGTTCGGCGCTACCTTCGGCGGAAATGTCGACGGTTTCCCTGTCAGTGGATTTTTGCAATGGTCCGACAAGAACCTGGGAGGGACAGGGCGCGACCTATCCATCTCCACCACCCTTAGTCCTGACACGCAGAACGTCTCAGTCTCGTTCACCGACGGCTGGGTAGGCACCAGGCGTTGGTCAAATGGCCTGACACTCTCCTTTGAGAGAAGTGTCAAGGATTCAGTACGTCAGAGGGGAGGGGTGGACTATTACGGCCTTGATACGACTGATACAGCCTATCCTCTGGGATATAACAGCTATGCGAGCTATCAGGCTTCAGGGGAGGCCCTTCCTGCTAGCAAGGACCTGATGGGCTATGTCTACCAACGCTTTGCCATCGGATACAACACCGGCTATACCTTCATGTTCCGCCCGGGATCGCTGATCCTTTCGAGTGGCCTATCCATCGGGTTGAACCACGCAACGTATGACCGGGACCTGTACGACCCGTTTGAAAAGCTCATCAAGCTGTATGCCGACAAGTGGCAGTTCTCCAACCGCATATCCATAGGCCTCACTTGGGACGGAAGGGATCGCATTGAGAACACTTCAAAAGGATATCTCTTCTCACAGAGCTTCTCCTATGCAGGAGGAATTCTCGGTGGACTCTCGAACTACATACGCTCCTCAACCAGTGCCAGCGGCTACATCACCCTCTTTACCTACACCCTTGCCGAGAAAAAGGCCAATGTGGTACTTGGAGCTACCTCTACGATGAACCTCATGCTACCCCAGTACTATCCTGGAGAGTCAGGCTCATGGGATTGGAGACCTGCCAAGGAAGGTGCTACCAAGTATGAAATGCTCTACATCGACGGTATGAATATTGGCAGGGGATTCCCTGTAGTCTATGAAAAGTCACTACTGTTCGACAACCAACTCTCCATAAGCTGGCCTTTGGCTCACAATATACTCTCAGCCGAGGTCTATACCAGCGGGACCGGAGTCATAACCTCGCTGCCTGACTATAACGGCTTGAGTTCCTTGGACTGGTACTTCTCCATGGGAGCTGGGATCAAGCTGAAGATACCCGGCTTCCCCCTCGGCCTTTACCTGGTCAAGAATGCGACCTACATGGATAATACCTTCCAATGGAGCGATCACAACAAGCTATTCAAGGGGTCGAATCCTGACAGTGGCCTGAGTCTGGTACTGGCCATCACGACCTCGTTCTATTGATCGGTATGGCTAAAGAAAATCGCGTCACCCCTATGATGGCGCAGTACAACAGGATAAAAGAACAGCATAAGGATAAGGTGCTCTTTTTCCGACTGGGGGATTTTTACGAGATGTTTGACTCTGATGCCGTAGAGGTATCACGCCTGCTCAACCTGACGTTGACCAAGCGTGGAAACCAGATGATGTGCGGCATCCCCCACCATGCTTCAAAGATATACATCAAGCGTCTTCTGGATGCCGGAAAGAAAATTGCCATCTGCGAACAGATCGACCTTCCTCAAAACGCTAAGGAAATTGCAACCAGGGAGGTTGTGCAGATCGTCTCTCCGGCTACAGTCATCGAGGATGATTTCCTCGATGCGACCAGCAATAGCTATGTCCTCTCCCTTTCCCTGCAAAAACGGATGATTGCGATCAGCTATGCAGATATAACAAGCGGGGAGTTTGTGCTGAGACTCGTGCCTCAGGAGAGGCAGTACACCTCACTGCTCTCCATTTTGGAACAGGTAGGTCCTCGGGAGGTCCTCGTCGATGAGGATGACTATTTCACAAACCCTGATTTCAAGGCTGTCATAGATGGCCATGATGCGATGGTAACCAAGCTTCCCCCCTGGTATTTCAAGATCAAGGACGGCTATGAGAAGATGTGCTCGCAGGTGGGCACATCCTCCTTGAAGGCATTCTCACTTGAGAGCAGCTCTCCTGAATTGTCCAGCGGTGGCGCCCTTCTTCGTTACCTTGAAGATTCAGCCAAGACAGCCTTGGTGCATATCACCCATTTCACAGTTGAGAGCGAAGACCGGTATCTCCGGATCGATGAGGCGAGCCGCAAAGGTCTTGAGCTTCTGACCAACACAGCTGACGGGTCATCCAAGTTCACCCTCTACTCAGCTATCAACTCCACCATCACCAGTTCGGGTGCTCGCCTGTTGAAAAAATGGATAACCTTTCCATTGGTCGATAGGGAAGAGATACTTGAAAGGCAGGACTGGGTCACTTTTTTCGTAAAGGACCGTAAGGAGCTCGAGCGGGTACGGACAATCCTCAAGGGAGCCCTTGATATGGAGAGGCTCACCTCGCGCATTGCTATGGGACGTTCGACAAGCAGTGATTTGGTAGGCATTTCACAGACAGTTCATGCCTTCTTCTCCCTGTTCAACGAGCAGTATCAGATTCTTTTGGACAATACCATCTCGGAAGGGGACCTGTTGAATTTGGTAGAAGTTGTCAAGGAACTTGATTCGGCGATCAACGACCAGCACCAGGGACCTTTTGTGGAAGGCCAGGTCATTCTTGATGGGTATGATCAAAATCTTGATGAGCTGCGTGCCATAAAGGGAGGGGGCAAGCAACTGCTTGCAACCTATTTGGCTAAGATTCGCGAAGAGACGGGCATTACCACCCTGAAGCTCTCGTCCAATAAGATCCTCGGTCATTACATTGAGGTCTCCAAGGGTCAGGTGGATAAGGTCCCCTCATCATTTTATCGCAAGCAGACCCTGGTGAACGCCGAGCGTTACACCAGTGACGAGCTCATAGAGTGCGAGCAGAAGATACTGCAGAGCTCCTCTGAAGCTGAGAAACGCGAAAGGCTTGTCTATGAGACTCTTTTGGAAAAGGCAAGAGCCATGAAAGGCCCGTTACTGGCTATTGCATCGCTGCTCAGCCGGGTCGACTGCCTGCAGGGATTTGCTACGACCGCCAACAAACACGGCTATTCGGCTCCTACGTTCGTAAAGAGGAACTCCCTGAAGATAGAGGGAGGTCGTCATCCGGTAGTTGAGCAGCAGTTGGGTATAGGCTCATTTGTTCCCAATGACCTGGCCATTGATGAGGACGGCCAGAGATTCTGCCTCATCACAGGGCCCAACATGGCGGGAAAATCAACTTTCCTGCGTCAGAACGCCCTCATAGTCCTGCTTAGCCAGATCGGTAGCTATGTTCCAGCCAGAAGTGTGGAACTGGGCATCGTAGACCGTCTTTTCTGCAGGGTGGGAGCAAGTGACAATCTAGCACGTGGGGAATCGACCTTCCTGGTTGAGATGCAAGAGGCCGCACACATCTTACGCAGCGCAACAGACCACTCCTTGGTCATAGTAGATGAGCTGGGAAGGGGGACCAGCACCCAGGATGGCATGTCCCTGGCCTATGCGATGATGCAGAGCCTCCTTGAAATGGGATCAAAGACCCTTTTTGCTACCCATTATCATGAACTGGCCCATCTGGACAACTCCTTGGTACAGCTGCTAACGCTGGAAGTCATCGAACAGGGTGGCAGGATTACCTTTGTACGCAAGGTGATCGAAGGTATAGCAAACAGTTCCTACGGTCTCAATGTTGCCAAGATGGCTGGAGTTCCCGCATCCTCCCTGCGTAAGGCCCGTTATTTCCAGAAGAGGCATTTTGCAGAGTATGGCATTGCAAGTCCCCAACTGGAGTTGTTCGCCGATCATGATGAGGTCGGGGACGAGCTTCCCGCACTGACTTCAGAAGAGGAAACGGTCCTCGACAAGATTCGCAACTTTCCAGTGGAGAGTTCCTCCCCACTTTCAGCTCTGGTCCTTTTGGAGGAGCTGAAGGCTTTGCTTGAAGCGAACTAGAGCCTTTATCCTCTTAGAAGGATATGGTATGTATCCACTGTGGTCGTTTATCCGATTCCCTTGCATGTCCTATCTGTACACAAGCACTACAAGACCTTTCCTATGAATCCCAGTACCGACAGAGGTGCCCCGACTGTGGAAGGCCACAGTTGGACAGGGCATATCCCTGTCTGTTTTGCCAGAGGGGAATACAGGCTTACGCACCGTACACAAGCGTGGTTGCAACCCTGTTGAGGCAGTTCAAGGGTGAAGGGCAAAGATCCCTATCAAAGGTGTTCGCACCTCTCTTCATCCCCATGCTTGCATCAATTGAAAATCCTTTGCTTATCCCGGTGCCCGCCAGCAACAAGGGCTTTTCCGATCGCGGTTTTGACCAGATGCTCCTCATTGCCAGGCTTCTGAAGCGGACGGGCGGCTACCCGTATCTGCGGCTGTTCGCCCAGGAAGGGAAGGGGCAGAGTAAATTTCTCTCCATGAGGGAGAGACAGGTACGGCACACCCTTACACTTCTTCCTCTCAATGAAAAAGCAATCCAAGCAAAAAAGAGCGGTCATACCTTTGTCCTTTTGGATGATATTTATACTACAGGAGCAACACTTTCACTCTCCAAGACCTTATTGGCAGAGGCCTACGGCATAGAGGCTTTGTCCCTTGTTATCGCAATGGTTTGAGTATTCATGCTAAAATATCCCCGTAGAGCGGATATATCCTCACTATTACCAGTAAGATCGGCCTTCTGATTGACAAAAGAGGGGTATCTGCGTACTATACATATAGGATATGTCTGATTATTGGGGGATCGCTCGAAGGCGAATCCCTTTTTTATGACAATTGGAAAGGTATGTTAGGAACAGGAATACAAAATACGAGTTTATTTGCGGAGTACTCTCCGCTATTGGAAGCCTTGGGCATTACCCTTGTTGACATCAGCAAGATTGACCGCGGCTTCAGTGTCGGTGTCCACATCACCATCATGACTAAAGATCGTGAAGTTGATGTTGCAGATTGCTCTAAGGTATATAAGTTGGTTTATCCACGCATGGAGATGCAGCTAGGCGAACGGGACCTCGAACTTGAGGTCTCCACTCCAGGCTTGCAGAGAACCATCAAGGATGTGTATGAGTTCACCCTATTCGGGGGAAAGCGTGTGCGCCTCTATGATTCCCAGCGCAGTGATTGGATCAGCGGTCTGATTACAGGCTCTGATGACAGTTCGATTACCCTTAATACTGCCTTTATTGGCGATTCAAAAGAGATGATAGAGACAATGGTCGTAGATTTTGCAACCATTCAGAAGGCAAAGCTCGACTATAGATGGGAGGACAATTCACATGGCAACTGATTTAGGTGATGCTATCCGAAGCATGGTAGCAGAAAAGAATATTTCTGAGGAACTGGTACTCAACACCATTGAAGAGATTCTCCGTGCCGCATACAAACGAAAGTTTGGTACAGAAGAGAATGCTGTCATTGAATTCAGTGAGGATTTTTCTTCTGTTGAACTTAGTGCAAGACGAAAGATTGTGGATGATGATAACTGGTACAACGAAGTCACGGAGATCTCCCTGAGCGATGCCAAGGAAATCCATGAAGATTGCGAGATCGGCGATGAGCTATTGATTCCTGTCGATCTGAAGGAATTTGACCGCATCAGCGTACAAAGTGCAAAACAGCGCGCTCACCAGAGTTTCAGGGATATTCAAAAGGATACTCTCTACAGCGAATTCAAGGCGAAGGAAGGGCAGCTTATCATCGGATATTTCCGCAGGCAGGTCCCCAATGGAGACATCTATGTGGATATCGGTTCCACTGAAGGTCTTCTTCCAAGGCGTAACCAGTCCAGCCGGGAAAGCTACGGCACCAATGACAAGATCAAGTGTTATGTAGAAAATGTAGAAAAGGCCGAACGTGGGGTGAGGGTAATCCTATCTAGAACCCACACCGAACTGATAAGGCATCTTTTCGAGGTTGAGATTCCTGAAATTGCCCAGAATCAGATCGACATAATCAAGATAGTACGTGAGGCAGGATACCGTTCAAAGGTTGCAGTTGCATCCCGCAATGATGAAATAGACCCAGTCGGTGCTTGCGTCGGCTTGAAGGGAAATAGAATTCAGACTATCATGAGTGAGATAGAAGGGGAGAAGATTGATGTTCTCCGCTATGACACCAACCCCCTGAACTATATCCGCAACGCCTTGTCACCTGCACAGGTTAAAGACGTAGTGGTTTTGGACAGGAATATTTTCCATGCGGTAGCCATAGTGGATGAGAGTCAGCTCTCCCTGGCAATTGGCAAGCAAGGCTTGAACGTAAGACTGGCAAACAAGCTTGTGGACTGGATCATTGATGTGAAGACACAGGCCCAGTTCAACGAGATGGATATTGCTACTGAAGCCCGCACTCGCGCAGAGAGTTTCTTCGGCCAGCCTGAAGAATTCGGTGAGATGCAGAGCTTTGATGGCCAGTTCCCTGTTGCTGAAGAAGGACTTGCAGATGCTCCGGTACTTGAAGAGAGCCTTGTCGATGAAGATGAGATTGCACTTTCCGACCTTCCGATGGATGCTCAGCTCCTACAAAAGCTGCAGTTCCATGATGTGTACAGTGTTGAGGAGTTCATCAATCTCAGCGAAGAAGAAATTGCCGCTTTCTCTGACTTGAGTGAGGAAGAGATCATAGAAATTAAGGATACTATCAACGAGTATGTCGATATCGTTGAAGATGAAGATGATGGTGAGACTGAATATGTGTGCCCAAGCTGCGGTTCGGCTATAACCATCGATATGACTGTGTGCCCAAGCTGTGGTACAGGTCTTGCATTTGAGGTAGAGTAATATTATCCAAGAGGGAATAATGACGGAAGAGAATAAGAAGCCAAAAGCAACGTTGATCAAACATGTAGTACATCCATCGGAAGCCAAGGAGGAGAAAAAAGATTCTCCTAAGGAACCCGAAGCCAAACCAAAAGCTCCTGAAAAGAGAAGAGTGGTTGTGGTTAAGAAGAAGGTTGTGGTTGTCAAACCACAAGCTCGACCCGTTGCGTCCAGCTCAAGCACTGCTTCTTCGGCTTCCTCCAAGGAAAAAAAGCCTGCAGCACAGAAGCGTACAGGCACTTTAAGAAAGACTGTACGTTCTACAGGGGATAAGATCACAACATCCCCACTGCACACAGGTCCCGTTGTAATAAGGCCTACCAACCTTCCTCCGGTACCTAACCAGGGTCAGACAGTGAAGGATCATGCCGAATGGCAGAGCAAGAACCCCAATGGGGCTGCTCCGACTCCGGCACCCCCTTCCAGTGGTCCCCGCATTGCGGGTACCGTAGGCGGAAGACCTGCTCCTGGCACAAGACCTCCCTATCAGGGAAACCGTTCTGGTGGATACCAGGGTGGTGCTCCTCGAACTGGTGGGTATCAGGGGAACAACCCCCGTCCAGCCGGAACAGGCTACCAGGGAAACAACCCCCGTCCAGCCGGAACAGGCTATCAGCCGCGCCAAGGCGGTTACCAACCGCGTCCGGGTGGATCACCCGGAGGGTTCAGGCCCCAAGGTGGTGGTCCGGGACGTCCTCCTTTTAGACAGGGTGGCCCTCAGAAGCCCGGTGGTGGTGAGGGTTCCGATCTCGATACGTTGAATAAGAGAGCTCCTAAAAAATCTTACAAGAAGAAAAATTCCGCTTCCTACAAGAAGAGGAATGCTGAAGAAGAGAAAGAGTTCCAGATCCAGAGAAGGAAAGAACAGGCTGCTGCAAAGCTCGCTTCCGTTCCCAAGCAGATAGATATGATGGAAGTCATCTCTGTCTCTGACTTGGCAAAGAAGATGAACCTGAAGGCCAGTGATATCATCGCCAAGCTTTTCAAGATGGGCATGATGGTCACTATCAACCAGCAAATAGACTACGAGACAGCTGAAATAATTTGTAGCGATTATAATTGTGAAGTTAAGCTTGTCTCCCTATATGATGAGACACTCATTTCCCGCGAACCTGAAACCGACAAGGATATGGTCGACAGAGCCCCCATTGTTACGATTATGGGACACGTTGACCATGGTAAGACCAAATTGCTCGATGCCATCCGCTCCACTAAGGTTGCAGATGGTGAGTTCGGGGGAATAACCCAGCACATCGGAGCTTACAAGGTTGCACTTGAAGGTAAGGGCGATGTCGTATTCTTGGATACCCCCGGACACTCAGCATTCTCAATGATGCGTTCCAGAGGAGCCCAGATCACCGACATAGTCATCCTCGTAGTTGCCGCCAATGATGGCGTGATGCCGCAGACTCGTGAGGCTATTGACCATGCGCGTGCTGCCAATGTTCCCATCATTGTTGCAATAAACAAGATTGACCTTCCTGAGGCAAAGCCCGACAGGGTGATGCAACAGCTCAGTGACCTCGGCCTGATGCCGGAGGCATGGGGTGGTCAGACACTCTACTGCCAGATTTCAGCTTTGAAGAAGATTGGAATCGACGAGTTGCTTGATACCGTATTGCTGCAGGCAGAGATGCTTGAACTTAAGGTCAATGCAAATTGCCGTGCAGAAGGAAAGGTGATTGAGAGTAGGATTGACCAGGGACGTGGTATTGTTGCCAGTGTTCTGGTCGAACGCGGAACCCTACGTCAGGGTGACTATTATGTTGCAGGTATCTACCCAGGTAGGGTCCGTGCGATGTTTGACGACAAGGGCAATAAGATTACTGAAGCAGGCCCTGCCACACCAGTAGAGATCATCGGACTTTCCGATATTCCTGGAGCTGGTGACCCGTTCCAGGTGACAGCCGGTGAGAAACAAGCCCGTCAGGTCGGTAACAAGAGACAGGAACTTGAAAGGGTTGGTGATAGCCGCAACGTCAAGAAGATTACCTTGGACAACCTCTACTCGAGGATCAAGGAAGGCTCCATCCAAGAGTTCAACGTCATCATTAAAGGTGACGTGCAAGGTTCAGTTGAAGCACTGCAGGGAACCCTCGATGCGCTTTCCAATGACGAGATCCACCTCAACGTTATCCGCGCTTCGGCCGGAGCCATCATTGAGAGCGACATCACCCTTGCCAGTGCATCAAATGCCCTGGTCATAGGATTCAATGTCCGGCCCACTCCTCGTGCCCAGGCCCTTGCTGACCAGGAGAAGATTGAAATTCGCAAGTACAACATCATCTACGATGCAGTGGACGATGTTAGGGATGCGATGGAAGGTATGCTGTCTCCTGAGATCAGAGAAGTTGACATCGGTACGGTTGAAGTTCGTGAGACCTTTAAGGTACCCAAAATCGGTACCATTGCAGGTGCTATGGTCACCAGCGGTAAGGTCAAGCGCAACAGCCTGGTCAGGGTCATTCGTGATTCAATCCAGCTCAACCCCACCATGGTCAAGATTTCAAGCCTTAAACGCTTCAAGGATGATGCCAAGGAAGTCGTTGAAGGATTCGAGTGTGGTATCGGATTGGAGAATTTCCATGACCTCCGCCCTGGAGACATCCTGGAGATTGTTGAAACCGAAGAGATCGCACGCAAATTGGAGACAAGTGAAAAGAAATGAGTGAATACAGCAGCAAACGTATAGAAGCTAAACTCTCCGAGGCTATCAGCATGCTGATAGTCAAAGGAGAAGTTAAGAATCCGAATGTAAGCACCCTCTGCTCAGTAAGTCGAGTCGAGCTTTCAGTCGACAACTCCTATGCTTTGGTCTTCATTTCCACAGTATTGGACGAAGAGACTCTCAACAAGAGCGTTGAAGGGTTGCAGAGTGCCAGTGGATTCATTCAAAAGCGTGTGGGTTCTTTCCTCAAGACCCGCAATACTCCAGTGCTTAAGTTCAAGGCGGATACCTCTCTGAGAGATGGCCAGAAGATCAATGCACTGATTGATTCGCTGGTTGATAATGGGAAATAGAGCGAGCGTCCTGTTAGTTCACAAGCCCAGTGGAGTCACCAGCTTTACATCCCTTGGTGCCATCAAGCGTACTGTCGATCCCAAAGTGGGACACGCCGGTACGCTTGATAAATTTGCACAAGGACTAATGATTGTTTTGACAGGGAGCATGACCAAGCTGAACCAGGTCTTTTCGACCATGGACAAGCGGTACCGTGCAACCATCTGCTTTGGTCAGGAAACCGACACCCTCGATCCAGAAGGGGAGGTCATCGCCACCTCAAGTATCCCGACCCTCGCTCAGATTCAAGAAGCGATCCCACAGTTCATAGGTGACATCCAGCAGAGCCCCCCCCAGTACAGTGCGCTGCACATTGGAGGCAAACGCGCCTCCAAGCTCGCAAGGGCAGGGAAGGTTGTTGTGATGGAAAAAAGACCTGTCAGCGTCTTCTCCTTTGAACTGGTCTCATTTGAAGACAACCTGCTTGTCGCTGATATCCATGTATCCAAGGGTACCTATATTCGGTCTTTGGCTAGGGACCTTGCACTCGCCTGCAACTCCCGCGGTTATCTGGTAGATCTTGTTCGCACGCAAATAGGACCTTTTATGCTTGAGGACGCTATAGCTTCAAATGACACTGACGCATTGTTGGCTTCCGTCGGAAGAACTGATACCCTTATACGGAGCATTGAGGATATGGCACTGCTTGAAGTTGACGACTCCCAACTCTTCTCCTTAGGTAACGGAAAGTACCCGGAAACCTACAGGACAGTCAGGAAATCGGATGCAAGTCGGTATGGGGCCGTATACTCAAGAGACGGTAAGCTCCGATGTGTCCTTGACTTGGTTGACAATCGTATCATTGCACAAATTCATCGTGAACAAGTGAGGTCCTAGATGAAGAAGTATGATTTCATGCATCTGTGCGAACACCCGGTACTCTGGCAGACAGAAATGTGTGTCTCTATTGGGGTGTTTGACGGATTGCATGTGGGTCATCAGAAAATTCTCAACCGAAATGTAGAACTGGCCAGGGAACGGGGTTGGCAATCAATGGCCATCACGTTCAACAAGAACCCGAAAATGTTCATGAAAAGTCAGGTCGAACGTAAAAATCTTACAACTGCAGTGCAAACCGAAGAGATTTTGGCGGAAATGGGCATCGATCATTTGGTTGTCATTGACTTTTCTGTTGAATTCAGTAAACTCAAACCTAAGGAGTTCCTCGCATTCATCTGTTCTTTTTGTCAGTTGAAGGCGATGGTTGTCGGTGAGGATTTCCGCTGCGGTGCCCCGGCTTTATGCGCCGGACCTGTTCAGCTGCAGGAACATCTGTCCCGATTAGCACCTGGTGCTATTGTTGAAGTCCCGCCTTTTGTCCGTACGGCAGAAGGAGAGATTGCAAGTAGTTCATTGGTGCGGCAAAAACTTCTAGAGGGCGCTTTGGAAGAAGTCCAAAGTATGCTCGGCAGACCCTATGCCTTGGATCTGGTTGCTTACCCTTCCAAATTCACTGAAGAAGGCCTGCTGTATCGTACAGCTTCATTCATGCAGCTCCTGCCGCTGGCGGGGGCTTATGAAGGTACCATGCTTCTCTCTGATGGTCAGACATGGAGGGTTCTTGCAATTTTTGCCGAATCCGAACTGCTGATCAAGGCAGTGGGGGGTATGTGGGATATTGAAGCGGTACGTACAAAATGTCTTAGCATTGCTAAGAGGAGTGTTTTATGATCTCGAAAGAAGAAAAACAAGAAATCATCACAAAGTTTGGTGGTGATGCTGCTAACACCGGTTCGACACAGGCCCAGATTGCCTTGCTTACCGCTCGCATCAATGAGCTCCAGCCTCACTTCAAGAGAAACCCCAAGGACCATGCAGGTACTCGCGGACTCTTGAAAATGGTAGGAAGACGCAGAAGACTGCTCAAGTACTTGAGAAATAATGACATCAATGCTTATCGTACCCTGATCGCAGAACTCGGTATAAGAAAGTAGTGTTGGTGGTATTCTCTAAAAAATAGCAAAATAGCTCCGTCAACCAAACAGGTTGTAGGAGCTATTTTCATTTTCGAAGTAGGAAAAAGAACAAAGAAGGAATGAAAATGCAAGAAGTAAAGAAAGTTTCCGTTAAGATTGGTAAGGGTGAACTGGTATTTGAAACCGGTAAGATTGCAAAACAGACCAGTGGTACTGTATATGCACACTACGAAGGAAGTGCCGTTATTGCAACTGTCTGTAGTGGCCGTCAGCCCTCCGAACCCCTCGACTATGTACCCCTAAGTGTTGAATACAATGAAAAATACTATGCAGCCGGTAAAATCCCCGGGGGATTTCTCAAAAGGGAAGCAAGACCCAAAGACAAGGAGATCCTTGTCTCCCGCCTGATCGACCGCCCCCTGCGTCCCCTGTTTAACAAGGCCTTTGGCCGAGAGATCCAGATAGTGCCGACTGTTGTCTCTTCTGATATGAGCAACACTCCAGACGTCATTGCCATGAACGCAGCTTCCGCTGCCGTCCTGATCAGTGACATCCCTTTCAACGGCCCTATCGGTGCTGTAAGGATTGCCATGGTCGATGGCAAATATGTTGTGAACCCTACCTTTGCCGAGATTGAGAAATCGACAATGGACATCATTGTTGCCGGAACCCGCAGTGGGATCACAATGGTTGAAGGCGGAGGAAAAGAGGTCAGTGAAGAGGTGATGCTCGCAGCGATTGATGCTGCCCAGCCTGTCATCGTAGCTCTCTGTGATGCCCAGCTCGAGCTTCAGAAGATTGCGGGGAAAGAGAAGCTTCCCATCATCGAAAGCAAAGTGGACCTCTCCTGGCTCGTTCCGGTAAAAGCTTTTGCAGAGCCCCTTATCAAGGTTGCATCCTTCGTCAAGGGAAAGATGGAGCGCTATGCCGCTCTTAGCGTTGCCCAGGATCAGGTCAAGGAGAAGTTTGCAGAAGAGTTGGCAGAAGATCCCAAGAGGGAAGGCCAGCTTTCAAATCTCTTTGAAGAGCTCGAATATGAGATCCTACGCGACTCCATCCTCAATCATGGCCTTCGCACCGACGGCCGTCCTGTGGACAAGGTCAGACCCATCACATGTGAAGTCGGCCTGCTTTCAAAAACTCACGGTTCCGCCCTGTTTACCCGTGGAGAGACCCAGAGTCTCGCAACAACCACCCTGGGCACTTCCAGTGACGAACAGATGTTCGACACTATCGATGGGGACAAGTATTTCAGCAATTTCATGCTTCATTACAACTTCCCTCCGTACAGTGTAGGTGAGACAGGACGTCTTGGCACCGGAAGAAGGGAGATCGGACACGGTCACCTCGCTCAGCGCGCCTTGATTCCCGTCATCCCAAGCAAAGACCAGTTCCCATACACCATTCGTGTAGTCAGTGAGATCATGGAATCGAATGGTTCCTCCTCCATGGCTTCTGTCTGTGGTGGATGTCTCTCCCTGATGGATGCCGGAGTTCCCATTAAGAAACCTGTTGCAGGTATCGCTATGGGTCTTATCACCGAAGGTGCCGACTACTCCAAGTATGTCGTCCTTTCTGATATCCTCGGCGAGGAAGATCATCTCGGTGACATGGACTTCAAGGTAACTGGTACCAAGGATGGCATTACCGCTTTCCAGATGGATATCAAGATTGCCGGAGTCACCCCTGAGATCATGACCAAGGCACTTGCCCAGGCCAAGGAAGGAAGACTGCACATCCTTGATATCATGGACAAGACCCTCAAGGCACCTAGGGAAGATATCAGCGAGCTTGCTCCCAAGATTCTGACCATGAAGGTCGATGAAGAGAAAATCGGAGCCGTAATCGGTACCGGAGGCAAGACCATCAAGGCAATCGCTGCCCAAAGTGGTGCTGAAGTAAACATCGCCGACGACGGTACGATTACCATCTACGGACGGACAAGTGCCGCAGCCAACCTTGCCAAGGAGCTGGTCAAGTCTATCATTGAAGAGCCGGAAGTCGGAAGAATCTACGAAGGTACGGTCAAGCGCATCATGGACTTCGGTGCATTCATTGAAATCCTCCCTGGAAAGGAAGGTCTTTGCCATATCTCCAAGCTCTCCAAGGAGAGGGTCCAGAATGTTGAGGATGTCCTGACCGTCGGACAGGTCATCCCTGTGAAACTGATGGAAATTGACCGTCAGAACAGACTCAACCTCAGCTATGTCGATGCTCTTCCATCCAAATAATCATGGATGAGATTGTACCGATTACCCTGCAAGCCGGTGCCAAAGCGCCGGCGTATGCAACCCAGTCGAGCGCAGGCGCAGATCTCTGTGCCTGCCTTGAGCGGGATTTGACCATTGCTAGCGGCTCCTACGAAAAGGTTCCTACCGGCCTCTGCATAGCCCTTCCCGAAGGATTCGAGGCTCAAGTTCGACCACGTTCGGGGCTTGCTGCAAAGTTTGGCATCACAGTACTCAACAGTCCTGGCACCATTGATGCTGACTATCGTGGAGAGATACAGGTGCTGCTTATAAACCATGGCAAGGAGGATTTTATCGTCCACCATGGCGACCGTATTGCCCAACTGGTTATAGCCAGGTATGTACAGGCGTCCTTCAAAAGAGAAGACAACCTCACCGATACCGAACGCGGGCAAGGGGGCTTCGGTTCTACAGGAGTTTAAAGTGGCTCGTAATGAACGCCATACACTGGTGTACAGACATGTAGGCAGGGAGTATTTGCTCTCGTTTGTCGTGGCGTTCATGTTTTTTTTCTTTATTTTTTTCATCAATCAGATCTTGCTCATAGCCCAACGCATTTTACTTAAGAACGTGGATTTTCTAGCCGTGTTCCAACTCATTATCCTCTCCATTCCCCAATTCTTGCTCTATACCTTTCCCTTCAGCTCCCTGACCGCATCGAGCATGGTCATAGGCGATCTTTCAAGCAGCAATGAAATACTGGCAATGCGTGCATCCGGCATCTCGATGCGACGGATATTCATTCCGATCATTGCACTCTCCCTCGTCTTCTCTTTCGCAACTTTCCTCACAGCAGACAAAGCCCTTCCTTGGAGCACCCGTCAGTACAAGGTTCTCTATACCGACCTTATGCGGGACCTGCCGACCCTGGAACTCAGCAGCAACACCACCAATACCATAGGCGAGAGGGTGATGGTCAACAAAGAGGTCACCGGCTCCACCGTCCATGACATCATACTCTTTGACCTTGCCAAGAAGGGTCAAAGCCAAGTCCTCAGCTCGCCAAAAGGGGAGGTCACCCTCATAGACCTGCAGAATTTCATATATCGCCTCGACCTTGAATACCCCCTCATCTTCAGTTCAAACGAAAAAGACATCTCCTCATGGAATCTCTCCCAAGCGAAGCAGGCACAGTTCTATCTGGACTTCTCAGGCCAGGTAGCTTCCTTGGCTACAGCACTGCCATCCCAGCTCTCGATAGCAGAGCTGAGCGAGCGTATCGAGACGTACAGGATCGCCTTGCAGGAAGACCTTGATATCCATGCGAAGAAAATTCTCTTTCAGGAGGAGGAACTTTCACTACTGCAAGCTTTGGGTGAGACAGGACAGGCACTAGAGGTGCAGGAGAAAATTACCGAGCTTAAAAACAACCCACCTATAAATTTTTATTACCAGTACTACAGGGCGGAGCTGAACAAGAAGTATGCCCTCTCCGCTGCGTGCTTCATGCTGGTCTTCCTCACCTTTTCCATCTCCTTCTTTCGGGTCAAGCATGGGCGACTCATAGGCTTTGGCCTCTCCATGCTCATAGCCGTGCTATACTGGTATATGCTCTTTTTTGCCCAGATGCAGATATTCTCCGTCTCATTCAATCCAGCATTTCTCATATGGGCACCCAATGTGTTGCTCTTCACCATCGGCTTGCTGCTGTTGCTCTTCACGAGGCGCCTATGAGGTTGCTTACCAGGCATATCATCGGTTCAATTACAAAGGTGGGACTCATCACGCTGTTGCTCTGCACCTTGATGCTGGTCAGTGTGAACCTTTTCATGAACCTTGACTCCTATGTTAACAGTGAGCTGGGATTTCTTACCATCTTCAAGCTGACTCTTCTCTACACCCCGGAGGCCCTTATCTTTGCCTTGGCCCCTTCCTTGCTATTCGCCTCTACCTACCACTTGTCACAGATGCAGGCAAACAACGAACTCATTTCGATTTACAATGCAGGAATCAGTTACAGGAAAATCATCATCCCCATCCTTTTTTTGGGACTTGTCTTCTCACTGCTTCAATTCGCCTTCACGGAAATGGTGGCCATTCCCGCATCAAGGGATAGTAAGGTCATGCAGGATGAACTGTTCGGACTTCGCAGTACCTTTGACAATCGCAACATCACCCTCAGCGATCCTGAACAGAGATTTGTAGTTCATGCCTCACACTACAACGACAACACGAAAACCATAAGGGACCTCACTCTGATCCTCCAGGATGAGACAGGACAGCTAAAGAGCCGCATCGACGCCACCAGCGCATCCTGGGATGAAGGGCTTGGGATTTGGACGTTCTTTGACGTGGTCACCCATGACCTGGATCCGGTAAACCAGAGTGTCGCTTCCAGAAGGGAGAACTCAGTGGTCATAGAAATTTTTGACCTCGAGCCCAGCTATTTCAGAAACATCTCCAGTGATATCAAGACAATGGAGTTGTTTGCGGCTGTGAAATATCTGGAGAGGATACACCTGCTCAACCCAAAGCTCTGGTATGAGACCGCCACAGATTTTGCTAACAGGGTGTTGGGATCACTGACCCCGCTGATCCTCATATTCATCGCATGTACGATAAACTACAGGTATAAGAAAAATGTCCTCCTGTTCAGTATCATCACCAGCCTTTTCATTGCGGTCATCTACTATGTAGTACAGATGGTGACCCTTATAATGGCAAAACAAGGGGTCATCGGACCTGTTTGGGGTATGGTAATCCCCATGATTGTGATAGTATCGATAGCAATATCAGAACGGCTTGTTCTTCGTTGAGGCATCATGCAGAAAATATTTACAGAAACACATAAAGACAAAAACAGCAATGCAAGACTAGGCTTGCTATCTCTAGGACATGGGGTCGTAAAGACCCCCGTATTCATGCCTGTGGGCACAAATGGAACCGTCAAGGGGATGTATCACCAGGATGTGGCCAAGATCGGTTACAAGCTTATCCTAGGGAATACCTATCACCTCTATCTTCGCCCGGGAATGGAGGTTCTCGAACAGTTTGGAGGATTGCACAAATTTTCCGATTGGAATCACAACCTGCTCACCGACAGTGGCGGTTTCCAGGTTTTCTCCCTGTCCGGACTGCGTAAGATCAGTCAGAACGGTGTTAACTTCCAAAGCCATATCGATGGATCCAAGCATCTGTTTACCCCAGAGAAGGTTGTTGATATCCAACGTACCATCGGCAGTGATATAGCGATGTGCCTCGATGTATGCACACCTCCTGACATCCGTCTGAAAGCAGCCCGGGAGGCGATGCACATAACACACGATTGGGCACAGCGTGCCTTGACTCATCGTGAAAACCTGGGAGATGCCTTCAAGGGCAACCTCTTTGGCATCGTGCAGGGAAATTTCTACAAGGAATTGAGAAAAGAGAGCGCTGAATTTTTCAATGGCATGGATTTTCCCGGCATCGCCATCGGAGGGCTCTCTGTAGGGGAGACCAGCGAACAGTTCAGCGAATACCTAGCCTACACAGCAGCTATCGTAACCAGGGAAAAGCCCCGGTATGTCATGGGAATCGGAAGCCCCGACTACATTCTCGAGGCTGTAGAGAACGGCATCGACATGTTCGACTGTGTCCTGGCCACCCGTATGGCACGTAATGGCGCCATCTATACCGATGATGGGGTAGTGGTCCTGAAGAAGGCAATACACAAGTTTGACCAATCTCCTTTGGAGGAGGGGTGCACCTGCACTGCATGCACCAAGTATTCGCGTGCCTACATGCACCATATGATAAAAGCGGGAGAGATGCTCGGCGGCATGCTTGCAACCGAACACAACCTGACATATTTCTATCGTCTGATGGAGAAGGTCCGGCTGGCAATTGCCGAAGACAGGTTCTCCTCTTTCAAGAGGGATTACCTTGCAAGATTCTACTCAAGATAAGGCTGCGGCCAGAAGCAGCGTAGTAGTCATGGTATGCACCCTTATCAGTAGGGTGCTCGGCATTGTAAGGGCAAGGGTCATAGGCTCCATCTTCGGAGCCAGTGGCATTGCCGATGTCATTAACTTCACCTTCAACATCCCCAATAACTTCCGCAAGATTTTTGCAGAGGGGGCGATCAACGCCTCCATCATCCCATATTTCAGCCGTCTTATAGAGAGTGATGACACCAAAACGACCAAACGTCTTTTTGCCCTGCTGTGCACCTACCAGACAGTCATACTTCTGCCCTTGGTACTGGTGTCGTATTTCTATGGCGAGCCGTTGCTCTCCTTCTTCTCCGATTTCGACGCACCCAAGCTGGCTCTGGGTGCTAGGCTGCTTCCGTTCTTCATGGTATACCTGCTCACCATAAGCATAGGATCGGTTTTCAACGGGCTGCTGCACTGCCATAAGAGTTTCTTCCACTCCCATGCAGCACCCTTGTTGTTCTCCCTTTCCGTAATCATAGGGGTACAACTCCTCCATCCGTATTTTGGCGCGATGAGCATGGCTTATTCTGCCCTTGTCGGGGGTTTGTTACAGGGCACGTACTCTTACCTAGCCGTACGCCGATACGGCTATCGCTTGAAAATCGCCTTCAAGACGAAAGGGACTCCTTTCAAGCCTCTGATGAAATCCTGGGCCCAGATGGTTATCAGCTCCATTATCCTCGTCATTGCCCAGATGGTTGCCTTCTGGTTCGCCTCATCGCTTACGGTAGGGAGCGTCACTGCATTCAGCAACTCCCTGATCTTCTGGCAGGCGCCCTATGGGATATTCTTCAATGCTGTGGTCGCCGTATCCTTTCCTGCGATGAGCCGTGCCTTTGGGATGGGCC
>LFRM01025293.1_pt1 | contig 29928 bp, 28 predicted proteins | sample 618341 | NCBI WGS metagenome assembly LFRM01 (sample SAMN03654438, study PRJNA283298) | anaerobic digester metagenome | isolation source: pool of bioreactors CSTR01a, CSTR02a, and CSTR03a thermophilic anaerobic... | place: Denmark: Kgs. Lyngby | collected 2014-05-21 | reverse complement strand
ATAACAGCCACCGTTGCCTTGCTTATTGCGGCGCTGATGCTCATTCTTCAAAAAAAGCAGGTGAAAAATTCTTGCCATACCACTGAATAGTATGGTAGAATGGTTTTTGTTGTTGATCAAAAGCACACATTAATGGATAAAGATTATTTCAACATGCTGCAGGGAGGTGTAATCATGGCAAAGTGCGAGATATGCAATAAGGGACAGCATTTTGGTATACAGATCAGCCACTCACACAGAAGGTCCAACAGAGCCTGGAAGCCCAATATCAGAAAGGTCAGGCTTGTAGTTAACGGTGCTAAAAAGTGTATGAACGTTTGCGCAAAATGCCTCCGTTCCAGCAAATTGGAAAAGACCGTATAATCTGTTTATTGGCAGCAGGAGAAAACTCGGGAATGGTTTCCCGGGTTTTTTGCATACAGCGGTTATCTTTCATGATAAAAAATGTGGCTTAAGCCACATTCCTTATCTTACGCATCCTGGTTTCGCCATCTGACAATGACTGTAAAATGTCCGGTTCACTGCACAAAAGTGCTCAACGAATCTTAAAGATGCGCCTGAGTATTCCTCCCAGGAATCCGGGCATCTTAAGGACGACAATCTTCATCTGCATGACCTCCATGCCAGCTCCTGTCTTTACAGTATATTCACTTCTTTGTAAAAGTGTTAACTAATTTCTTGTTAAATTTCAGTGTACAAGCTCATTTTAGCCAGGATCCGGACATGGCGGGTCATTTTTCGTCCCGTGATACCACAGATCAGACCTCAGGGATACCTGTAAGAGTGTTGATGAAGGATTCCCCATCATTATCCACGATCATCACCGGCACACCCAGTTCAGCTTCCAGGCCGGATCGTGTCATATCATCCAGCAAAACCTCGGTTCCTGATCGGAACATGCTTCGGGAAAGCAGAAGTAATTCACCGAGATCCCTGCCTTTCAGAGCTTTTAACAGATCATGTCCTGTAAGAAGCCCGGTAACCGATACCTTGCCGCCAAAGAAATCATTCTCCACAGGATACACCTTCAGTCTGACATTATGAAGCCTTTCCTCAACAGTGCCGGCCAGTCTTTCCATGATGGGGTAAAACAGGGTTCCCGTGGCGATACTAACCTGCCTAAGGGCATATGACCGCTCTTCTGAGTTTTCATCGGAACCGCCTGCCTCTGCTGGCTCAGAATTCCTTCCGGCCTCAATATGGGAAAGAGCCTCCAGGGTCTCATGAGTGAAGGAAGATACCATGCCCACACCATTCTCTATCTGGGGAAAATCCTCATATGCTTCATAGGAGGGCAAAGGCCTCTCGGCCATCAGGTAGAATTCATCTGCCAGATAAACAACACGGCTTCCACATTTGTGGAAAAGATCACGCTGCCAGGATTCAACCTGATCCACCACCCGGGATGCGGACTCTTTGGTGAAGCATTCCAGAGGATACAGACCTACCCTGTATCTGGTCAGGCCTACAGGAACCACAGAAATACTGTGCATTTGGGGATACAGTTGGGACAGGTCATTTAAAGTTCTGTCCAGTTCCTTCCCGTCATTTAGCCCGGGGCACAGAACGATCTGGCTGTTCACCATAATCCCGGCCTCGGTGAATCTTTTTATGCGCTGGAGCACGTCCCCGGCAAAGCGGTTATTCAGCATCTTTACCCGCAAGGAAGGGTTGGTGGTGTGAACAGATACGTTAACCGGCGACATCCTGTATCGGATGATCCTGTCCATCTCCCCCTCATCCATGTTGGTCAAAGTAATATAGTTGCCGAATAAAAAGGACAGACGGACATCGTCGTCCTTATAATACAGGGTCTTACGCATACCCTGAGGCAACTGATCTATGAAACAAAAAACGCATTTATTTCTGCAGTTTTTTTCCTCGTCCATCAAGGGATTCTCGAATTCCAGCCCCAGGTCTTCATCCTCATCCTTCTCTATCTCAGCCGACCATCTTTCGCCGCTTTGGCTCTCTATTTCAAGGGTCAGGAAATCCTCGGCCGTCTGAAGCCTGTAGTCGAATACGTCTCGGATCTCTTTACCATTAACCGACAGAAGATAATCCCCGACCTTAATTTCCAGTTCTTCGGCTATGCTGCCGGCCTGGATGCCAGATATTTTGATTTTATTTCTTTTCACTTTAACATCACCATGCCTTCATACAGGCACCTTCCATATTCGGCTCATGCCGCCCGCATAAAAAACAATAGCAGCTCATTAAAGCTGCTACTACTTCTTGTGAATACTGACTTGATAACGGAGATTAAGATTTCACCGCTTCAACCTTAACAATTTCCTTGCCGGCGTAGGTACCACACTCCTTACAAACCACATGGGGAAGCTTCAGAGAATGGCACTTGGGGCATGCCACCAGGTTTGGCGCGGCAAGCTTATAATGAGTTCTTCTTTTATTCTTTCTCTGCTTGGATATTTTACTCTTTGGGACTGCCATGTATTTACACCTCCGTTCAGGCCAATAGCCTCATTCCTGTCGTCCGGGAATAATTAAAATCTTTGTTTCTATTAATCAAGTTATTTCTTAAAATAACTCTTTAACGATTCCAATCTGGGATCAATATCCTGATCCTCGCTGCAATCGCAATGAAGACCGTTCAGGCTGTTGCCACATGTAGGACACAACCCCTCGCAATCCGCACTGCACAGATGCTGCATGGGCAGATTCAAAAGGATTGCATCCACTACAATGCTGTCAAGTTCAATAAAATGACCTTTATACGTGAACCTGTCTTCATCCTCCATCGCCGTATCCTGATCCTGCCCTTTCCTCTCAACAATATTCTCATTGAAGGAAACGGTGAGATTACGCTCAAGGTTTTCTCCGCAACGGTCACAAACAGTCTTGTACCGGATTTGCGCCTCCCCTTTAACCTCGATCATATGATTAAAACTTGTGGCTGTACCCTTTAGCGTCACAGGGCCTGTGAATGACACGGTGCCTATGCCCGAATCAAGAACCTCAAGTTTATCGGTCATCTCAAATTCAATGGATTCGCCGATGTTCTTTATGATTGAAATTATGTCAAGTTTCATAAAACCCCTCCTTGGAAAAGACAAAATACCTGCTTCCCGGAAGGTCAACATGAAATATTATACTCAGAGAATCTGCCTTTGTCAACAAAACCTTTTACCTCGATTTCAATAGTATTATCAAATCTTTCCCTGCCTGTCCCATCCATATAACTGGTCGTCATCGTAAAAATACATCGGCCATCCTGCTATCGGTTCCAGACATATCAGTTTTTGTCAGCAGTTTGTATACCATTGATCAGCTTGCTGAACTCTTCCCTGCTTTCGGCAAAACTCCGCACATCTTTACCAAATAGCTGATTTGCCCATTCCCGTGTGTATTGTAATGAATACGGGTCTGATCCGTCATCCAGGTTGAAATTGATAAATTCCACATTTCCTATCAGAGAAAACATAATCACGGCATTATTCTCAAACCGAAGTTGGTTTGCTTTATCACGATACAACTCCATGGTTTTAGTATCTGTTTTCAGATTTACGGCTATTCCATAAGGCTCATTGTCAGTGAAAAGCTCAAAGGAATCATAAGCTATGTTCTCAGGATAGGGCAATGAATATATGATGCCTCCCACCTTTGAGCTATTGCCCACATACTCTGTTTTATTCTTCAAAAGCTCTGAAATAATGCCGTTGTCTTCCGGCTCATTTGAAATCGGATCAGCAAACAGACCGACCCCGACCAAAATGGCTGCGGCCACAGCAACAACGATCACCCAAAAAGCTGGTTTTCTGTAATTCATTACGTTCTTAATCCTCCCCCGCACATTTCCCTCTCCAAAGGCAATGGGGCTTCCGCCTAAAATATGCTTTCCTGCAGCAAGGGATAGCAATGACCGGGCATAGGGCTTTTTAATGTCTTCATCAACTTCTTTCAATACCCTCTCGTCACAGGACAGTTCCATATCGGTGCTCATCAAAATGAAAGCAACCCACACAAGAGGGTTAAACCAATGTATGGACAATACTATGAATGCAGCAATCTTTACAATATGGTCCTTCCTGCGGATATGGGTCTTTTCATGCAGCAAAATATAGCTTCTTTCGGTGGCGCCAAGTCCAGCCGGCAGATATATCCTGGGTCTTATCAGGCCGAGCACAAAGGGTGTCTTCAGATGAGGAGCCTCGTAGATATTATCCCCTGTCAATCTGGCATTCTTCAGATGCCTTTTCAGGATGAAAACGGATACAAGGCTGTAAACAATCAGCGCTATCATACCTGATACCCAGATGTATGCACCTATTCCGGCATAGACTTGCAATGGATCAGCGCTCGCTCCCACAGCCGGTGCTAACGAATCTGACGCTCCTGTCCCGATATTGATCAGAAAATCCTGTTGATGGAGGATATCCCCGGGACTTGATAAAACACCTGAACTGCGGGGCATTAAACTAAAGGTGCTTTTAATGGAGAATGGGAATATGAGGCGAAAAGCAACCACTCCCCACAGGGCATAGGATATGGCCTTCGGCGCTTTTTTCAGAAAGACCCTGATCAATATGACAAAAAGGATTGCATAGCTTGCCTTAATGCTCATACCCAATATGGTCAGAAACAGTTCACTCATTGCTCCGCCTCCTTGTGCTCGTCAATCAGTCTTTTCAGCTCTTCAGCCTGCTGCCTGCTTATTTTTTTGCCGCTGATAAAGGCTGTCAGAAATTTTGGCAGAGATCCTCCAAAGGTGTCCTCAACAAACCATATGCTTTGTTTTGCGTAGTACTCATCCCTTGAGATCAAAGATGTAACAACAGCATTTTCATTTTTAAAAATGCCTTTTTCACATAGCTTTTTCAACACGGTATATGTTGTGGATTTTTTCCAATTCATTTCCTTTTCACTGAGCTTAACCAGATCACCAGAACCAATGGGCTCATTCTGCCAGATAAGTTCTGCAAACCTTTCTTCACTCTCTGCAAGTTTATACCTCTTCATTGAGAACCTCCTGGTCTATACACTATAGACTTCACGAGATAAGTCTATAATGTATAGACCAAATTGTCAATGGTGATTTCTAAGTTCCACAATAAAAAGCCGTTCCAGGATGGAACGGCCGTATTATTGATCATATCAGGTGCTGTATCAGTTTAACTGTAAAGAGGGAATCTTCGGGTTAATTCATTTACCCTGCTGATGATCTCAGCCTTATTGGCCTCATAGTTTCCGCTGAGAGCCATGTCGATAAGACCAGCAATCTCCCTCATTTCCTCTTCCTTCATGCCCCGGGTGGTAACAGCGGGTGTACCAATCCTGATACCGCTGGTTACGAAGGGACTTCTGGTATCAAAGGGTATACCGTTCTTATTGACGGTTATTCTTACCTCATCCAGCATATGCTGTGCATCTTTTCCTGTTATGCCTTTGTTGGTGAGATCAACAAGCATCAGATGATTGTCGGTTCCGCCGGAAACAATATCAAACCCTTTTTCGGTCAATGCCTCAGCCAAAGCCCTCGCATTTTTTACTACCTGGTGCTGGTAATCCTTGAAGGAATCGGACAAGGCTTCCTTAAAACAAACAGCCTTGCCGGCGATGATATGCATCAAAGGCCCTCCCTGTATACCGGGGAATACAGCTCTGTCAATATCCTTTGCATACTTTTCCTTGCACAGAATAATGCCGCCCCTCGGGCCTCTCAGGGATTTGTGGGTGGTAGTGGTCACAAAATCAGCATAAGGGACCGGGCTTGGATGCACACCGGCTGCAACCAGTCCAGCGATATGAGCCATATCCACCATGAGGAGAGCCCCCACTTCATCGCATATCTCCCTGAAAGCCTTGAAATCTATTATCCTTGAGTACGCACTGGCTCCCGCGATGATGAGCTTGGGCCTGCACTCCAGAGCTGTTTTGCGCAAAACATCGTAATCGATGCGGCCATCCTTCTCACTGACACCATAGGGAACGGGCCTGAAATACTTTCCTGAGATATTGATGGCCATTCCATGGCTCAGATGGCCACCATGGGCAAGATTCATCCCCATGTAAACATCGCCGGGCTCCATAGTCGCAAAGAATACGGCCATATTTGCCTGGGCGCCCGAATGGGGCTGAACATTGGCATGCTCTGCGCCAAAAAGCTCCTTGGCCCTTTGAATTGCCAGGCTTTCGACCACGTCCACATGCTCGCAGCCGCCATAATAGCGCTTTTTTGGGTAGCCTTCCGCATATTTATTTGTCAGGGGTGTGCCGCATGCCTCTAAAACAGCCTTACTGACAAAATTCTCTGATGCGATCAGCTCGATATTGCCGTTCTGCCTGTTTATTTCGTCATAAATGGCACTTGCTACTTCCGGATCAATTCTTTCTACTTCGTTATACTTCAGCATTCTGATAGTCCCCCGTTAGATTTAATCATAAATTTGATTATAATGCTTTATGAAAGTTTATGTCAATAATGATGAATAATTATACAACTGTTTTCCCTTTTTCCTGCTTTCCATCCTTCCGTTCCAGGGACGCGGCATCCAGGAACATGAGCACAGACATCCTCTGGGTTACGAGCAAAATAATGGACTCTAAAAATGCAGAGATGAAAAGGGACAGAACTGCATTGTTCACATCAACCGAAAACATGTTCAAAAGAAACCCAAGGGCATAGAGACTCATCATATTTATAATGATATATTTCTTGTTGCCCCGGGTCAGATCGATGGTTTTTTTGAAATTCCTGAAAACCCCGATATCGAATTCTATGATGAGTAAATCCTTAAACACAAAGAGGGTGCTGATGGCCATAACCAGCAGTGGAAACATTGCTGTGAAAACCGACAGTAAAGGAATTATAATCGTGATTACGGCAAAAAACATTAACAGGACAAACACACCCAGATAGAAGGCGACATGGAAGAGTATATTGAAAACAATAATCTTGGTAAGCCTCGTGAAAAACACCGATACCCTTTGGGAACCGAGCATCTGGGGATTTGTCAGGCCAAAGAAATACCAGCTTCCGAAGAACAAAGAAATAAGGAAGGCTATGAAGCGCACAGCAGCAATCAGCAGCACAACGCGCATAAAAGACTGGATCATGGCTTCATAGACACCGGAACCGAACAGGATACTGTTCAGGTTTTCAAGGTTTAGTTCGCCTCCCAGCCTTACAAAGAGCTGTTCATAATGGGTATAAAGATCAAGGACATATGGCCTGGCTAACATATATCCCCCGAACAGAACAGCCAGTTCCAGAATAAATATGATCCTGGCTACCACTGGTTTATCCAGATCATAAAACTTAATAGCCTCTTTAATATATCCGCCGAAGGGTTTTATGGTGCGTGATCCTTTATCCATTTCAGTCCCCCTTGATTCTTTTCACCTCTTGAGCTGATATATAGCGCCACTTGCCCGGTTTCAGATCTCCCAGCCTGAGCCCGCCGAAGGCGATGCGCTTAAGGCTCTGTACCGGATGGCCCACGGCTTCACACATCCTCTTAACCTGCCTGTTCCGGCCTTCATGGATGGTTATCCTCAAGACGGCGCCGTTCTTTTTTTCCTCAAGTAGCTCCACCTTGGCCGGTGAAGTGAGTCTTTCGTCCAGCATGACACCAGTTCTCAGCTTTTGCAGCGCTTCCTGGGAAGGTATACCTTCTACCTCTGCAATATAGGTTTTTGTAACCTGATGTCTCGGATGGGTCATTCTATGAGCAAAATCCCCATCGTTTGTAAGAATGAGCAGCCCTTCGGTGTCATAATCCAGCCTCCCTACCGGGTAAACACGCTCCCTGACACCGTCTATCAAATCCATGACGGTTTTTCTGCCTTCAGGATCCGACACTGTGGTGACATAACCCCCGGGCTTGTTCAGCATGATATAAACCGGGTTTTCTTCAGGCACTATTGGCTTTCCGTCACATTCCACCAGATCGAGAGCCGAAACGGTCATTCCCATCTCGGTCACAACCTTTCCATTGACCCGTATCCTGCCCTCCCTGATCATTTCCTCGGCATGACGACGGGAAGCTATACCGCACCTGGAGATATATTTTTGAAGACGCATTTTTTCAAACATATGCCTGCCGCCCATTTCGTCAACCATTATACCATAGTCCAATTATGTTTACTATTTGATTTATTTATAACAAAGCATGGCAGAATATAAAAGATTCCGGCAAAATAAACCCTGGGCAAACTTCCGGATAAAAAGTTGTTTGCGTGGAGGACTTGCGCTATAATATTCCGGGCGGGGTGGGTTACCACCCCATGGTTATTGGAGGTATCTATCAATGAAGCTTGGTATAGTGGGCTTGCCCAACGTAGGAAAAAGTACATTGTTCAACGCCATCACAAAGGCAGGCGCAGAAAGCGCCAATTACCCTTTTTGTACTATAGACCCCAATGTAGGTATCGTCCGCGTTCCCGATGAACGTCTGGAGAAACTTGCCGAGATGTACAACCCGAAAAAGGTCACATATACCACAATTGAGTTTGTGGATATTGCGGGGCTTGTCAGGGGAGCCAGCAGGGGCGAGGGTTTGGGAAACAAATTCTTGTCCCATATCCGTGAGGTGGACGCCATTGTACATGTGGTGCGCGCCTTTGATGACAGCAATATTGTACATGTGGACGGCTCGGTGGATCCTAGAAGAGACATTGACACCATCAATATGGAATTGATCTTTGCAGATCTGGAAGCCATTGAAAAACGAATGGAAAAAACCCGAAAACAGATGAAATCCGGCGACAAAAAGTATCTGGTGGAGCTTTCCCTTCAGGAAAGGATAAAGGACGGCCTGGAAAAGGGAATCCCCGTCAGGGCTATGTCCTTTGATGCGGAGGAGACTGAATATGTCAGGCAACTCTTCCTTCTTACCTCAAAACCTGTGCTCTACTGCGCCAATGTGGACGAAGGAACCCTCGCTGATATTGATGCCAACCCCTATGTGGGTATGATCAGGGAGGTAGCCGAGGCCGAACAGGCCGAGCTGGTGGTCATCTGTGCCAGCATCGAAGAAGAGATATCCCAGTTGGATGACAATGAAAAAGAGCTCTTTTTAGAGGAACTGGGGCTTAAAGAATCGGGTCTTGATAAGCTTATAAAGGCAAGCTATAAACTGCTTGGCCTCATCAGTTTCCTTACTGCCGGGGAGCCCGAGGTACGGGCATGGACCATTGTTGAGGGCACAAAGGCTCCACAGGCAGCCGGCAAGATTCATTCCGACTTTGAAAGAGGATTTATCCGTGCCGAGGTAATAGCCTTTGATGATCTGATGCGCTGCGGCTCCCATGCCGCCGCCCGTGAACAGGGTCTGATCCGGTCAGAGGGTAAGGATTATGTCATGAAGGACGGGGACGTTACCCTGTTCAGGTTCAATGTATAAGTATTCAGCGGGCTCAGTTGAGCCCGCCTTTCATATCAGGTTTTTTGATCTTGTACCGTGTCTTTTTATGCTTTTGCATCATGAGCCTGATATTGATCCGGGTTCCCAGCACCAGTCTCCGTAATCCCGCATTCTTCCGGCAGCGTCGAGTCTTTCTTTTTGTGGCCAGCTCGTCTATGACAAACCTCGCCAGATCGTAGGGAGCCTGGGGAAGGGACCGGATAAACCCGTTCCTTTCGATATTCTCCCTATACTCCTCAAGGATAGAGGTATTGAGGATCCTGTCCATCAGATCCTGTAATTCTTCCTGGTTATTGATGAACCAGCCCACCTTGTTGTTGAGGCAGAAATCCATATTTCCCTTCTCCTGGAGCCCGGCGCTGTGGGTCAGAATGGGCGGAACTTTCTTTACAAGGTGTTCGAAAACAGTGGAGGGACCTGCCTTGGTTATTGCAAAATCCGACGCCTCAAGAAGTTCATGCATGTTATCAACAAACCCCAGAACGGCAATTCTGGTTTGGGCATCTTTGTTCACCATGCTGCTCAGTTCTTTGAAGAGTGCCTCGTTCCTGGCGCAAACCGCAATGATGTTCAAAGGATACCCTTTTTCATAGATGAACCTGACATACTTGCCCGTATCCCCTATGCCCTGACCGCCAGCCGAAGCCAGAACCGTTTTCTTCGACGGATCCAGGCCAAGGCTCCCCAGGATCTCCTCCCTTGTTTTGGTTACCTTTGAAAAGAACTTGGGATTGAGGGGGAAGGACATGACCTTTATCCTGTATCTTGGCTGACCCTGGCTTATCAGATACTTTTTTGCCTCTTCTGTGGCGGCAATCACGATGTCCGCATCCGGGTTCACCCACATGTTATGCCCGGTGATGGGATCGGCCATATAGCTGATCACCTTGTACTGAAAACTGTATTTATCCCTGGCAAACAGGGCAACCGAAGTGCAAAAAAAATGTGTCGAAAACACAATATCGGGCTTATACTCCAATATATACTGAGCGCCCTTCCTGATAAAATTCTGGAAGAGCACCTTCGTAACAAGATTGGATCGGGTCAGGTATTTGAATGTGTCTAAGAGTAAATTGACGTTGGTGGTGAGCTTTGGATGCGCCAGAGCAAAATCCCAGATGTCCTTCATGGCCTTGTCGTCTCTAATCGCACCTGCTTCTTTTGCAAAATCAATAACATCAACCTGATATTGCCCGGGAAACAGCTGATCAATTGCTTCTTTCACGGCCAGCGCTATCATCCTGTGCCCGCCACCGACTTCAATCATGGGTATAAGGATTTTTTTCATTAAGCCATATCAGCTCCAGTATGATTACTCTCTGTTTTCATTAAAGATGATGTTGACTATCTTCATGGGTGAAACAGTTGAGATGGCATGCTTGTATACCAACTGCTGCTTACCGTCGCTGTCCAGCACCACGGTAAAATTATCAAAACCCTTGACCATGCCTCTTAACTGGAAGCCATTGGTCAGGTATACAGTAACGGGTATGTGCTCTTTCCTCACCTGGTTCAAAAAAACGTCCTGAAGGTTGATGTTCTTGGTCATGAGAATTCCTCCTTGCAAAAAAGATCATATGAAATCAACTCAAACACCTTCCATCATTTTACTAGATTAGTACCTGATATTCAAGGAGTCAGCCAATATTTTCAACATTGCCCGTCTATCGAGAGCCTTTGTATCAAGCCATTTAAGGCCCTCCATACTGTTGAACCAGGTGATCTGTCTCTTGGCCAGATGCCGGGTTCCCAGCTTGATGTTTTCAACCGCTTCCTCCATGCTGCATTCTCCGGAAATGGCCGCAGCGATCTCCTTATATCCTATGGCCTGAAGCGACACCAAGTCCCTTGAATAGCCCATCTTCAGGATTCCGGCAACCTCGTCCGCAAGCCCTTTCTCCATCATGATATCGGTCCGTTTTTCTATTCTCTCATACAGCATCTGCCGATCCATGGTAAGGCCAAAGAGCAGGTAATCAAATTCAGGCGGCTTAGTCCTGGATTCAGCCTGATGCTCCGATATGGGCCTTCCGGTTGTTTCAAACACCTCCAGAGCACGTATTACCCTCTTTACATTATTGGGATGTATCCTTTGGGCGCTGACAGGATCAACCTCTTTAAGCCTGTCATGCAGATACCCGGGACCATATTTTATGGCCAGAGCATTCATACGCTCCCTGAACTCCCAGTCACATATTGTATCCGAAAACTGGATGTTGTATACCAGCGAGCTGATGTACAGCCCGGTTCCTCCAGCCACGACGGGCACCTTTCCCCTGGACAGGATATCCCTGATAGAATCCTCCGCCAGGTTCTTGAACTGTGCCACACTGAATTCTTCGTCGGGGTAGACAATATCGATCATATGATGCGGCACTCCGCGACGTTCTTCAGGAGTGGGCTTTGCCGTTCCAATATCCATGTACCGGTACACTTGAGCTGAGTCAGCTGAAACAACCTCACCGTTTACAAGCAAAGCAAGCTCTATTGCAAGATCGGTTTTCCCGGTGGCAGTGGGTCCACCCAACACAATGACCTTTTTCAAATCAAGTCCTCCCACCCTATACTATCCGCTTGAATCTCTTCTCCAATTCCCTTTGGGAAATACTTATAATAACAGGCCTTCCATGGACACAGGTATAGGGGTTCTCCATGGAGAGAAGCTGGTGAACCAGCGCCCTGATCTCATCCTTCTCCATCCTTCGGTTAGCCTTTATGGCGCTCTTGCATGCCATCATATAAATGGCCTCGTCACTTATACCGGTCCTCTCACCAACGGTCTCCATCCACCTGTCCAGTATTTCGTGAAAGTCATCAAGACCAAAACCATCTCCCAGGATATCGGGAACGCTTCTTATGATAATAGTCTGAGGACCGAAGGCTTCTATTTCAAAGCCCGCTCTTTCAAAGTCGGCCATCCTTGAGAAAAGAAAATCGTATTCGGCGGGCGAAAGCCTGACAACATACGGTTCAAGAACCATCTGAGAGAAGGCTTGTCCTTCTGCTATCCTCTTTTTCAGCGTCTCATAACGAATTCTTTCATGGGCCGCATGCTGATCGATCAGATACATGTTGTGGCCTTGCTGGAGGATGATGTAGGTATCAAACACCTGCCCCACAATCTCGGCTTCAAGCAGAATTTCGGATCGGTATTCCTTTTGGGTGATCGCCTCCTGCTCTTCAGTAAAATCCGGCTCAGTCCTTTCTGAACTCTGGTGAACCGGGTCCATAACGGGCTGCGCCGGTTTTAAGGGCTCAACCGACTCAACAGGTGCATCATCAGTATTAACCTCAGGCTTCCATGGGAAGGGAGAGCGCTGCTGCGGCGGAAGATTTGAAGCCGGCTGCTTCAAGGTTTTTATCTCCACCTGGATAGGGGTATCCTGGGCAGTTGCGCTTCTTTTCGGTTCATAGGAAGGTGCTGCCACCTCCCTGATGAGGGAAGCCGATGACAAAGCGCTCTTCACTCCATGGTAAACAGCCGAGTACACGGCGCTCTCATTGGAGAACCTTACCTCCAGTTTTTGCGGATGGACATTCACATCATACATCTCAGGGGCTATAGTAAGGTTTAACACACAGAAGGGGAACTTATTCTGCATTAGCAGCGTTTTATAAGCATCTTCCAGTGCCGCTGTGAGCACCTTGTTCTTTATGGTGCGCCCGTTGATAAAGAAAAACTGGTTATTCCGCGTTCCCCTGGCTATCTCGGGCTTTCCCGCAAAGCCCGAAACCTTAATTCCTGCCTCTTCATGATCCAGAGCTAAAACCGATCTGGCCGTCTCGTTTCCAAACAGGCTGTAGATCACGCTTAAAAGATCGTGATTACCCGGGGTATGATGCTGCACCTGATTGTTGCTTATGAGCTTGAATGAGATCCCGGGATGAGCCAGAGCAAGGCGCATCATCATGGATGATACATACCCTGCTTCGGTGCTGTCCTTTTTTAAGAACTTATACCTTGCGGGGGTATTGTAGAAAAGATCTTTTACGATGAAGGTGGTTCCTGTGGGACACCCGGTCTGTGAAACCGAAAGAACCTTTCCGCCCTCTATCCTGACCAGGGTGCCCGTCTCCTCGGTGGCAGTCTTTGTCCGTACCTCCAGACGGGATACGGCCGCAATGGAGGCAAGGGCTTCACCCCGAAATCCCATGGTGGCAAGGCTGTCAAGATCCTCGATCCTTCGGATCTTGCTGGTGGCATGTTTTTCAAAGGCCATCTCCACATCGTCGCTTTCCATACCGCTGCCGTTGTCCGTCACCCTTATGTAGGATATGCCGCCCTTTTTTATTTCAACAGTTATGGCTGTTGCTCCCGCATCGATGGAGTTTTCCACCAGCTCCTTGATAACCGAAGCGGGGCGCTCTATCACTTCACCGGCTGCTATTTGATTGGCCGTTCTTTCATCGAGAATAACAATACTACCCATAGAAACCTCGCCCGTCGTATTATATAATCACTCTATTTGAGCTTCTGCTGAAGGCTGTACAGCTTGTTCAGCGCATCCAGAGGAGTCAAAAGTGATGGATCCAGTGCCCTGAGCTCATCCAGCACCTCGTGCTCGGCCTTTGTGAGGGAGCTGGAAGCAAATAGATCCAGTTGCCCTTCAACAGGTTTATCCCGCCTTCTTCGTGGATTCTTATTAATATCCGCCTCGTCCAGTTCCTCAAGAATAATTCTCGCCCGTTGAATGACAGGTTCGGGAATACCCGCAAGTCTTGCCACCTCCACCCCGTAGCTTTTGTCGGCTCCGCCCCGCGAGATCTTCCTTAGAAAGATGATATCCTCTCCCCTTTTCCTTACCGAGACGCAATAGTTTTTAATGCCGTGAAGCTTCTCCTCAAGTTCTGTGAGTTCATGGTAATGGGTGGCAAACAGGGTTCTGGCCCCAAGCCTTGCCCTGTCGTTGATATACTCAATAACCGCCCAGGCTATGCTGAGCCCGTCGTGGGTACTGGTCCCCCGCCCTATCTCATCCAGTATGAGCAGGCTGTTGGGTGTGGCATTGGAGAGGATATTGGCCACCTCACTCATCTCAACCATGAAGGTGCTCTGGCCCGAAGCCAGATCATCCGACGCCCCAACACGGGTGAATATGCGATCCACAAGGCCGATGCGCGCAGATTCAGCAGGAACAAAGCTTCCCGCCTGAGCCATGAGAACCATCAGTGCCACCTGGCGCATATAAGTGGATTTACCCGCCATATTGGGCCCGGTAATGATGGCGATTCTGTTATCCTCGGTGTCGAGCCAGGTATCATTGGGAACAAAGGGATTGTCCGACAAAACCTTTTCAACCACTGGATGACGGCCCTCTTTAATCTCGATAATCCCACCCTGGTACACCTGGGGCTTGACATAATTGTTGCGATCCGCCACCTCTGCCAGCGAACAAAGCGCGTCCAGTTCGGCTATGCAATGGGCTGTGGCCTTAAGGCGCCGCACATGGGAAGATACCTCGTCCCTCAACTGGCAGAACAGGTCATATTCCAACTGAACCACCCTCTTTTCCGCACCCAGGATGGTCTTTTCCAGCTCAGCCAGGGCTTCAATGGTAAACCGTTCGCTGTTTACCAGTGTCTGCTTGCGCACATAATCCTCGGGCACCAGCCCGATATTGGCCTTGGTAACCTCTATGTAATATCCGAAATTATCGTTGTACCTTATCTTCAGGCTCTTGATGCCTGTTCTCTCACGTTCCTTGGCTTCCAGGTCAGCAATCCAGTTCTTGCCCTCGGTGGCTGCTTTCCTGAGCCTGTCCACCTCTTCATTGAATCCTTCTTTAATGATTCCCCCTTCCTTGATGGTCAGCGGGGGATCATCGTCTATAGCCCTTTCAATCAACTGAGCCATATCCTCCAGAAGATCCAGTCTCTCCGCCATGGTGCCGTTAAGGCCGCTTTTGAGCCCTGATATCATTTCCTTTATATATGGCAGCTTGGAGAGGGAAAGCTTCAGGGATATGAGATCCCTCGCGTTAATATTTCCGAAAACCAGTTTTCCGGCCAGCCTTTCAATGTCATAAACGCCTCTTAATAGATCCATCAGCTCGTTTCGTACCATAAAGCCCGCCTTGAGCTCTTCGACCGCGTCAAGGCGCATCTGGATCTCGTCCACATCCATCAAAGGCTGCTCAAGCCAGCGCCTCAGCATCCTTCCGCCCATGGCTGTGGAGGTCTTGTCCAGAACCCACAAAAGGGATCCCTTCTTCTTAGCGTCACGCATGGTTTCTGTGATCTCCAGATTCCGGCGGGATGCGCTGTCTATCATCATATACTGTTCAATCTTGTAGGCCTGGATGGATTCGATATGGGTAGAATCAACCTTTTGGGTGCTTTCTATGTAATCCAGAAGAGCCCCTGTGGCACACCTGGCCAGTTCAAGGTCTTGTAGCGGATCATTCTCAAAAAGGCTTGATATTTTTTCTTCACAATAAGCAGGGTCAAAGACCTGATCCGGCAGCACCGAAGCCCGGATTCCCAGATAATCCTCAAAAAAGCTTTTGTATTCGGGTTTTTTAATCAGTTCCTCATTGGCTATGATCTCCGAGGGTTTGAAGCGGGCTGTTTCGTCCAGAAGCTTCCTCATGGAGCTTCCCCAGGTAATCTGTGTGGTGAAGAATTCACCTGTGGTTATATCCACAACCGCGATGCCAAAATAGGTCTGGCGGCAGTATATACACATAAGATAATTGTTTTTCTTATCCTCCAGCATGGTGGGGTCAATAATGGTTCCGGGTGTCACAACCCTGGTAACATCCCGCTTGACAAGTCCCTTTGCCAGCGCCGGGTCCTCCATCTGCTCACAGATGGCAACCTTGTATCCCTTTGAGATGAGTCTTGCAAGATATGTATGAGCAGCATGATAAGGAACACCGCACATTGGAGCGCGCTCCTTGAGGCCGCAGTCCCTTGAAGTGAGGGCTATCTCCAGCTCTCTTGAAGCTATCTCTGCATCCTCGAAAAACATTTCATAAAAATCGCCCAGCCTGAAAAAGAGGATGCAATCCTTGTAACGCTCCTTGATGGCTTTATACTGCTGCATCATCGGGGTAAGCTTAGCCACGCCTTTTGCCCTCCTTACCTTCAAGCCAGAAGGCTCCGGCCCGGATAATGTTCACATCCGCCATCTGACCCGTCAGATCTGTATCCCCCTTAAAATTGACCAGCCTTCCCGTACGGGTGCGGCCGGACTGCATCTCCGGATTGGATTTGCTCGGGCCGTCCACAAGAACCTCCACCGTCCTTCCCTCGTACTTCTTCGCAAGCTGGGTGGAGATATCGGTCTGGATTTCAAGAAGCCTTTGAAAGCGTTTGCTTATGGTCTCCGGCGACTCGGTCTGTTCCCATTTTTCAGCCGGTGTACCCTTGCGGGGCGAGTAGATGAAGGTATAGGCAGCATCAAACCGCACCCGCCTTACAAGATCCAGTGTATCCTCAAAATCCTCCTCATTCTCCCCCGGGAACCCCACAATGATGTCGGTGGTCAGGGCTATATCGGGAACCGCGTCCCGGATCCTCTCCACCAAATCCAGATAATGCTCCCGGGTATATTTGCGGTTCATCCTTTCAAGGACACGGTTGCTTCCCGCCTGGAAGGGCAGATGGAGATGCTCACAGACCTTGCTGCATTCTTTCATGGCCTTTATCAGGCTGTCGGACAAATCCTTGGGGTGGGACGTCATAAACCTCACCCGGTCTATTCCGTCAACGGTTTCGATATCGTAAAGCAGCCTGGCGAAAAGATCCTTCTTTCCAAGGTCATTGCCGTAGGAATTCACATTCTGGCCAAGAAGGGTTATCTCACGGCACCCATCCGATGCCAGAGCCCGGATCTCCTCCAGTATATCCTCTCTTCTGCGGCTTCTCTCACGGCCCCGCACATATGGGACTATGCAGTAGGTGCAGAAGTTGTTACAGCCATAGACAATATTGACCCATGCCTTATGCCGATGGCTCCGCTTTATGGGCATGTCCTCAATAACCCGCCCCTCTTTCTCCCAGACCTCAAATACCCGCTTCCTTTTGGTCAGGTAACGGTGAAGAAGCATGGGAAAATCATGAATATTATGGGTTCCAAAAACAATCTTCACGTTCCGGTAGGATTTCTTTATCTTTTCTGCCACATGGGGCTGCTGCATCATGCATCCCGATGCCACTATGATGGAACCATGCTTCTCACATTCATGGGACAGGGCGCCTATATGACCGTAAATCTTCTCCTCGGCGTTCTCCCGAACGCAGCAGGTAACAAAAACAATAATATCCGCCGGTTCATCATGTGAAACCTGCTCATATCCCATATTGGTCAGCATTCCGGCAATGGTCTCGGCATCCCGTTCATTCATCTGGCATCCAAAGACGTCCAGCCTGAAGGTTCTCACCTTTCCGGTGCTAAGGGCATGCTCAGCATTAAGGTTTCTCACCTGCTCCATCCAATCGGTGGATTCCATTGATCTGGCCAGATCGTGTCCGTCCTGGCCGCAGGATATGTTAGTATTTGTTCTATCCCTGTTGTTATTCAAAGTGTTCTATCTCTCCCCGTCATGCACCACAAAGAAGTGGGCATTCAAATGTTGTTTTTATTCTTTGCGGCTACAGCATTATATAAACCGGTGATCCCGGCTGATAATCATAATTATCATACCAAAAATCAGATAAAAATAAAAGAAAACAGGCCTGCGGCCTTTCCAGCACAATCAAAGGTTTTAAGCTCTGGGATTCATTTTTAGCAGAAAAAAAGGAGGTGACTTGTGCGCCACCTCCTGCTGTTTTACAACCACTTAATTACCGGCTGTTCCTGCCACCTACAAACCTCAGTATGGTGAGGAAGAGGTTGATAAAATCCAGATACAGCCTTAATGCACCGATTATACCCAGGTTGTTTCGCAGGGCTGAATTGCCCTCGGTACCAAAGTAAAATGCCTTCAGCCTTTGCATGTCATAAGCCGTAAGGCCCAGGAATACAAACAGGCTGACGATGCTGATAAGCCAGTCGATGGAACTGCTTCCCAGGAAGATATTCACAACCGACAGAACCAGAACACCGATAAGCCCCATGAAAAGAAGGGTTCTGAAACGGGTCAGGTCGGCTCTGGTGAAATAACCATAAACGCACATGATACCAAAGGTGATGGCTGTTGTGCCAAAGGCTGTGGCAATGGACCCACTGGTATAGGCCAGGAATATGATTGAAAAGGTAAGTCCATTAATTAAAGCATAAGCCAGGAACAAGCCAATAGCCGCTCCATAGGACAGCTTTGTTATGCGGGCCGATAATACAACAACCATTACGATCTCGGCAATAAAAAGCCCGAACAGCAGAATGGGATTGGTAGCAATGGCCACAACCAGATTGATATTGCCAGACACATAAAGCCCCACCGCTGCAGTCAGCAAAAGGCCTATGAACATCCATCCAAAGACCTTGGCTATATAAGTATTCATGCCCCTTATGGCATCGTACTGCTCTTCATAGGTTTGGGACCCGTAGTTGTTTTCGCCATGATACATACTTTCACCACCTTCATACATACATTATATACCTATAACAGTATTATATACTTGGGACTTGCTTTTGTAAATCGAACAGGCTTCAGTATCGTGACCAGGTTACAATACTGAAGGTAGAACCTTTCGTGTACAATCCATCAGTCTCCCTTTATACCGTACTCAGCCAAGGGAGGCAAGGATATCACCCTTATAGCTGAGAAATTGGCTGCTTAGCAGCATATCACGGTTTCTTGGTCGCGGAAAGCCTATCCTGATATCCTTAACAATGCTTCCGGGCCTTGAGCTCATCACCAGCACCCTATCTGACAAAAGGACAGCCTCATCGATATTGTGCGTAACAAAAAGCACTGTTTTCCTGTGCCGTCCCCATACATCCAATAGCCAGTCCTGCATCTGCATTCGCGTAATCTCGTCCAGCGCGCCAAAAGGCTCATCAAGAAGCATTATGTCGCCCCTCATCCTATAGGTTCTCAAAAGGGCTGCGCGTTGGCGCATCCCCCCCGACAGGGCATGGGGCCTGTAATTTTCAAACTCTTCCAGGCCAAATTCCTTCAGCATTGGCCTTATTATTTCAGCTTCCTTTTTAAGATCGGCACCCTCAATCTCGGCAGGCAGAAGCACATTCTCCATAAGGGTTCGCCAGGGCATGAGATGATCCTTCTGGAGCATATAGCATACGGGAACCCTCTTCTCCTTTAGGTCGGTGCCATCCACATGGATGGAACCCTCATAATCCCTGTCAAGGCCTGCCAACAGCCTGAGCAGGGTGCTTTTGCCACAGCCGCTCGGCCCCAGGATGGAGACAAAATCATTTTTCTCCACCCTGAAGCTTACCCCGGCCAGCACCTGAAGCCTTTCATAGGATCTTCGGCTGTTCTCCGATGGCATACCATAGTATTTATTGATGTTATCAGCCACAATTTGTTCCATATCATTCCTTGCCTATTCCACAAACCTGTTTGTAAAGGCCTTCTCCACATCAATGGCTTCGGAGATGAAACCATTTTCAAAAAGCCATTCAGTGTAACGCTGCCAGACCTCTTTTTTCTGCATACCCCAGTAGGGCGCATCGTCCTGGTACCTGCCAGCAAGATATTTCTGGCTTTCCCTTATAAGCTCAGCATCAGCCTCGGGTACAGCTTTTATAAATATTTCAGCCGCCTCCTCCGGATTCTCCATGGCAAAGGTATAACCCTTTATGGTTGCCCTCATAAAAGCCTCAACCATCTTACTGTTTTTTTGTATCATATCCTCACTGGTCACGATGACCGGTGTGTAGTAGTCAAAGACAGGATCGGTCTGACCCAGATCGATATAATCCATCTCAACGCCCCTGATTTTTGCAGCAACTCCATCCCAGCCCTCAAATACCCATGCAAAGTCTATCTGACCGCTGCTGCTGGCTTGGAAGAAATCGGCGGTCCCTATGGACAGGATCTCCACCTTTGTGGGATCGGCTCCCGCCTTTTCCATCAGATATTTTATGGTGGCTTCCTCAATTGGCGATCCCCAGCCCCCGTATTTCTTTCCTTCAAAATCTGCCGGGCCTTTGATATTTTTTTCTTTGAGCGCTCCGAAACCAGAAGTGTTATGCTGGATAACCGCCGCTATGGAAACCAGTGGCACATTTTCTGCGCGGGCAAAGGTTACGCTCTCCTGATAGCTGACCCCAAACTGAGCAGTTCCGGAGGCAACCATGGTATCAGCACCCATATCCGATGGCTGGATAATCTCCACATCAAGACCTTCCTCCGCATAATACCCCTTTTCCAACGCTACATACACACCGGTGTGGTTGGTGTTTGGGGTCCAGTCAAGCACGAAGGTTACCTTCTGCGACCCGCCGCAGCCAGCTGAAACAACCATCAATATAAGTAAGCTTATCACAGCAAAATATATCTTACCTTTTCTCATACGATATTCCCTCCATTTGACATGTCTTTGCAAACCATCTGTTCAACCCATTCCACAATTTTGTACAGGACGAGGCTGAGCAGGACAATAATAAATACATCAGCAAAAAGCGCACCTGTTCTGAAGCTCTTCATGGCTCTCGTCATAAAGACACCAAGCCCTTTTTGTGCACCCACCCATTCGGCCAGAACAGCGCCTACAATACCATATGTTGCCGCAATCTTAAGGCCGGAGAAAAAGTATGGGAGGGCCTGTGGTATACGGGATATCCTGAAGATTTTCCAGCGACTTGCACCCATCACCTTTAAAAGATCATCCATTCCGCTGTCCGACCTCACGAGCCCCTGGGCAAAGGTCACAGCTATGGGGAAAAAGCAAACCATGAAGACCACAATGATCTTCGGCAGTATTCCAAAGCCGAACCAGAGTATGAACAAGGGTGCCAGAACAAACAGGGGAACGGTCTGAGTGATCACAAACAACGGATAGACCATTCTTCTGAATGTTTTAAAATAGCCCATGGCAAGGCCAATGACCGATCCCAGCACGATGGATGCCAGAAGTCCCAAAAACGCTTCGGTGACAGTGACAAGGGTATGATCCAGCAAGATCTGCCATGAACCTATGAGTTCCTCAATGACCCTTACAGGAGATGGCAGGATGAACTCCGGCACGTCACGTATAACTACAACCACTTGCCAGATAACCAGGATCAACAGGGAAAACCCTATTTGGAGCCAGTCTATCCCTGATTTACGCTTCTTTTTGATATTTTCCGATCTTCTCTTCAATGGTGACACCTTCCGGCCGATAATCGATTTTAACTACAGATATGACTCTTTTTGCCCCTGCCTCGCAGCATACAGTCTGAGCCTTCTTTACAATCTCCATGAGCGTGTCGAATTCACCCTCCATAGTTGTTTCCATAGGTCCTACTATGTATTTCACTCCGCTGTCCCGAATAAGCTCAATAACCTTGTCCACCACAGGATAGATGTTCTCCTGCGGCACGCTTGGCAGCACCTGAAGGCTGACATTTACTATTGGCATGTCCCATTCCTCCAACTATTATTTTTGGGATCCCATCTTGAAATTCATGCGGGGAAACCTTCGAACACACAACCCGTCGATTGTGTTAACCCGGCTCAATGAGAGATTGGCTGAAACTGCCATCGGAAGACCGGAAGATATTGTTTTCCGGCATGTGCTAGAATCCTTGCCCGGAATGTCTTTAGCCAGGGATATGTAAAAGAAAAACCGCCCAACATAGGCGGTTGCCAGACTACGTTGTGCATTCCCTACGCTGGTATTATCCAGATCAGGTTTCCGATGGTCGGGATCAATAATCCCCTCTCAGCCGGTTCGCCGGCTCCCATATGCATGTATTTATTTAGCATTTATTCTACACGTATACCAGATCCATGTCAAGAGATTACAGCCATACTTATACGCAGGCATAACCCTGCTTTACAGTCCTGACTAAAACTCTTACCTCTATCCCCCCATCTGTCATTGCGAGCGGTGCGGCAGCGCAGCGCGGCAATCTCCTCATCCGTCATTGCGAGCGGAGCGGTAGCGCAGCGCGGCAATCTCCCCATCCGTCATTGCGAGCGGAGCGGCAGCGCAGCGCGGTAATCTCCCATTATCTTTTATCTTCTCGGCTGCCATATTACTTTTCCTTGTTTGTTAATATAGCCGATCTTTGCGCTGCCAAGGCCTCCGCCTGGTTGATATACATACACCCTTGCTATTCCCTTATAAAACGGGTCCACGTAATCGTAAACAGTATCGATCACCAGATTGCCTTCCTTGTCAATAAATCCCCATTTACCGCCAAGCTGGCTCGGGCTATTTCGGTATGCCGATTTTGTGTCTATGTTAACCCGCGCATACCCTTCCATGAAATAGTCAGCATAATCATAGACCGGCTTGATAACCATTTCGTCCTTAATATTGATAAATCCATACTTACCATCCACGCTAACGGCTGCCAATCCCTCGTTAAACAGTTTTACGGCCGTGTATTTCGGTTGGATAAGCGTATTACCGTTTAAATCTATGAATCCATATTGATAGCTCTGTTCAACAGCGGCGTAATTATCACTGAAGTCGTCGGAATAAAGTATATAGTCCCATGTAGGTTTAACTACAACCTTTCCAGTCCTGTCTATCATTCCAAACTTGTTTTTGGATCCGAAATCTGTATATACAGTCTGCTGAATTAATGCCCGGTCTTTCATAAACCCATTAAAAGGAGAAGCACCGTTAAGGCGGATTTTGTTTTTCCCATCCAGCGAAGCAAATCCAGAGACCCTTTTCCCATTTTCAGTCCAGGAAGCTCCAATCATTCCCCCTCTGCATATTGTGTGTAAAGTATAGTCTTCGCCCAGCAAGAAATTCCCATTACGGTCAATCAATCTGTCCTGTCCGTTATAATGAACTATTGCAGCTCCACTACTGAACATTCTATTAAATCCATAATTCCTATTAAAAATGAAATCCGTTATTTCACTGCCATCAGGCCTGATATACGTATACCGGTATTTCAGTCCGGGGTAATCATTGGCTTTATCATCGAAAATGTATACTGCGGCGCGATTATCTTCAAAGAAATCAACCTCATCATATTTAGGTTCCGTGATAAATTCGTTCTTATGGTTGATGAATCCCCATTTACCATTTACCTTGACAGCGGCATAACCGTTATAAAACCCCATTACCATTCCGTTCTCGTTTTGCAGCATGAGAATATCATCGTATTGCGGGCTTATGACTATCTCGCCTTTGTTGTTGATGAATCCATATTTCCCATTAACAGAAACAGGATAAAGAGGGTTGTTTATTTGAAGAGTATTCGTTTCGGCATCTCACACAGTTTCAAAATTGAATATTGAAGCCAGGTGTACTGCTGGTACGTATATTTTGTTGTTTACAGCAGTTGGTGGGCTGTCAAAGGAGCTCAGAACCCCGTTGATAGTTATCTGTGGATTGTTAAGGGTCATTTTCAGCTCGATGTCATCCTTAATTGCGGTAATCTGAAGTGATTGAGGATCAAGAGCCACCTTTATCCCTAAAGCAGAACAAATATCCTCAAGGGGAACCATGGTTCTGTAATTTACGATCTCGGTCTGAACATCAAGCTTTTCGCAGTCGTAGAGAATATTGATATTGCTGTTTGTACTGGCACTAATGATTGAAAATGAAAGCAGAAGAGCGATTAGGAAAACAAGGATTCTTTTCATTACATCTCACCTTTATAATTACTAAATTTACTAATTATAAAGTACTATACAGTGTATATCATTATTTGTAAATAACTAGCCCGGCCTTCTTGGCGCAAAGAAGACAGCGGGAGCGGTTACCTCAGCCCCTCTTTTAGCCACTTTTTCAGCTTTTCTATCCTTGCCCCCGGCGGGTTGTCCCCGTGCTCCTTATCAAGGTAGGAATAGAAATACAGCATTTCGCAGGGCATATCATGACAACGCCCGCAGTGCCCGAAACCCTTGCTCTGGCAGCAAGCCGCAACCTTACATTCACCATAGAAGGGATTGCCGTTTGTGGCAACACAACCCCCGCAGTTATAAGGCTCCTTTTTGTACTCACATTCACTGCAAACCAAGCCACATCTGGATTCCACCATACAATTTCAACCCCATTCTTTTTGCTTTTGGGCATATTCTATCATTATGAACATGACAACTGTTATGGAAACCACTGCTTCGCCTCCTGGAGCAAGCCTGGATATCAGCCATTCCATGCGGGAGGTATCGGATACGCTGCTCAGGCCTTTCAGACCTGCAATAATGCTTTGCACTTCCTCCACTGTTAAAACGCTCTTGTCCAGTCAAGCTGGATCACTCCTTAACCGGTATCTTCAGAGCATAGGTAGCTGGCTGCAGAAATTACAGCACTACCCTCACGGGTTCTGCAATTGTAAAGCCATCGTGCTCCACATTGCAGTCATAGGCTAGTATTTTGACGTCGTTATTCTCGGCAAGCCTTAAAGCATCGCCAAAGGCTCTGTGCGTTTCGTCATTGGGCATGAAACAGCGAAGCTTCTTCATCTGTATCACAAACAGGATGTAAGCCATATAGCCTTCTTTCCTCGCTGCAATAAGCTCATGAACATGCTTTACCCCGCGCTCAGTGGGCGCATCCGGAAACATCGCTATCCCGTCTTTCTCCAGTGTAACACCCTTGATCTCCATAAGTGCCTTTTGCCCTCCCCCTTCAAGGTATATATCAAAGCGTGACTTCCCATATCGGTATTCTGGTCTGATAAGATCAATGTCAGGCATACCCGTAAGCTGCAGACTACCTTCTTTTAGTGCCTCCACAGCGACCTTGTTCGGGGCGTTGCTGTCGATATTAACAATCCTCTCGCCCTTTTCCACTGCAATCAGTGAATAACGGGTTTTTCGGGCTGGGTTATCCGAGAGCTCCAGATAGACAGGAACTCCCGGAACGAGTAATTCCTTTAATCTACCGGTATTCTTCACATGAACGGTCTCTATAACACCATCTATCTCGCACTGTGCAATAAACCGGTTGGCCCGGGACAGAAACCGACCCGGAATGACTTTCTGATATTTCAATATAAACTCCCTCATCATTTATTTCTTCTATTATCCACCTTTTAAAGAACCCTTTTCAACCCTTTTATCCCTTAGCATGAACACAGTGGAAAGGGTCATGAGGATCAACGCCAGGGCTGCGATGAAGGCAAAGGCAGTCTTAAAGCCCATGTATTGCGATATGGCTCCCACAGCCGGGAAAAAGGCCACCATCATGATGCTGAAGAACATAGATTGAAAGGACAGGATGGTTGCACGCTGCTGGGAAGGTATCTGCTTGTTGATATAATCCGAAAACACCACAAACAATATCGTGTCAATGGCAGACAACAGGATTAAGGCCAGGGACTCCATATGAGTAAGGGCAATCATACCGAACAACAGAATGGCAATGGGAGAGGCCACCAATATAAGCTTTCTTTCTCCCAGCTTTTGTTCTATTCTGTAGGCAAAGGATGAGGCTATAAGCCCTGCTACCGCACTGGCGGCAAGCACCAAACCAATCTGGAACTCGGTGTAGCCCTTTGATTTCAGGAAGTTCTGAAAATAAAAGTACAGTGTGGTACAGAATAGCGATAAGCCTTCTATATAGAAGATATATCTTAATACCCCCTTATGTTCCCAGACCACCTGCAAGGAATCACGGATATGTCTGAAGAAACTCACGCGCACCTCCACCCTTCCAACCTCAGGTTCCTTGAAGGAGAAGGAGAACAGGAAGCTCGCCAGATGGATGGCCGCTGTGAGGAGGTAGGCCAGAAGGTAGCTGTAGGTTGCGATCAGGCCACCAGCAATCAGCGATATCAGCCTGGCGGATTGAAAGCAGATCTCCTGCCTGCCTTTAACTTTCATATACTTGTCTTCCTGTCCGCACTCAATCATGGAATCATAGACCAGGGCATCGCCGGCACCGGATTCCAGGTTGTAGGATAGAGACGAGAAGATGATACCAATAGCAAAGAATGCAAAGCTATGACTTGAAATCATGATCACGCATCCGATGAAAGCCGCCCCCCGCCCCATGATCCTGGAAGTCTTTCTCCCATAGCGATCGGCAATATAGCCTGTGGGCACTTCGCAAAGCATACTGGTGATATGGAAAATGGATTCAAGTATACCGATCTGAACCAGGCTCATGCCCCTGGAAGCCAGATACAACAGCCAAATAGCTTCGTCGAAGACCGTTGAGCTCATAAATTTGAATATATAGTTTTTCCTTATGTTTCCGATTATAGTTTTCATGTTGCACATCCTCCGATACTTCCGTGTGTGTCAACATCCCCTCGTCAAGGAGCTTTTCTTCATGTCTTTGCGAGGAGGTAAATCCGACGAGCCTTTGAGATTGCCACACTCCACTTCGTTTCGTTCGCAATGACTTCCTGGAGAACTTCTCTCTTCTCGCCTCCCACCTCTCACCTCTAGCATGTCATTGCGAGGAGGCGGAGCCGACGAAGCAATCTCTGAGATCACATAATTTCATACAAAAAGGACCTGAGTAAGCCTCAAGTCCATCCTGTTTCCGAAACTCCGATTCTGACACACCCGGATCATTCAATAATAAAAGCCGGGTAAGTATACCCGGCACAAAGCAACAAGCTGGTATATCTTACATAAATTAACACTCTATTCGCATACTACGCCAATTAGCCGCTGTATCATGTACGATAGCGGCCATGGAAGCAAGCATAGTATTCAAATAGAATGATTTACGCAAGCTGTTCATGTTTTCCTCCATAAATTTCATATTATATTATACTCGCATAATCCATACTTAGCAAGGCATATCCTCAACTCTGAGATTGCCACGCTACGCTCGCAATGACATGTTGGAGATTGCCGTGTCGCTTGCTTCTCGCAATGACATGTGTGGAGATCACGTGCTTCACTCCTGTTCCGCTCGCAATGGCGTGTTGGAGATACTTTCCACTTCAAATAAAGGAACCGCTCTGCTGCGGTTCCTTTCATGCCCCGGACACCTATGTGTCCCAAAATTTTAGAAGAATTTCAAAATCTACAAGATATTCAGCCCAACACTACCTTAACATCATGTTCCGCACCGTCGTTGAAAACGGGAAGGATGTTGCCAGATATCTTCTTGCCGTCCACAGTGATGGACTTGATTCCTTTCTCCACATGATCAGGATTGGAGACCTGGATATTGTAGATAGCTCCCCTGAATTTACGTCTGACCGAGAAGCCATCCCATTCGGCAGGTATGCAGGGATTCACCTTCAACCCTTCATAATCGGGCTGGATTCCCAGAATCCACTGGGATATGGTGGTAAATGTCCACGCTGCTGTACCCGTCAGCCAGGAATTCTTAGCCTCGCCAGGACGGGCGGCAGCCTTCCCCGCTACCATCTGAGAGTACACATAGGGCTCAGTTTTGTGGAGATCACTTATATCCTGCAGATAGGACGGAGTAATCTTCTTATACAGCTCAAAGGCACGGGTACCGCGTCCTACCACTGTTTCAGCACATATGATCCAGGGGTTGTTGTGGCAGAATACACCGGCATTTTCTTTGTATCCCGGAGGATATGAGGTTATTTCACCCAGGTTCTTGTTATAGCTGTAGTATGGAGGATCGTTCAGAACGATACCATATGGGGTTTCCAGCCTTTCTTTAACTGAATCCAGCGCCTTCAACGCATATCCGTTCTCCACACCGATTCCGGCCATAACGCACATACCCTGAGGCTCTATAAAGATCTGGCCTTCCTGGTTCTCCTTACTTCCCACTTTCTGACCGAAAGCATCGTAGGCTCTTAAGAACCAATCACCGTCATATCCATGCTCATATATCTTCTCTTTCATCTCAGCGATCAGTTTATCGGCCTTATCGGCTTCTTCATTCAACCCCTTATACCTGAGCAGAGCTGAATACTCCGGACCGATGAAAACAAACATACCGGCGATGAACACAGATTCTGCTACTCTGCCGTCGGGATCGCCATAGGTCTGGAAGGACTCATCAGGAGTGGTGGAGAAGCAATTCAGGTTGAGACAGTCATTCCAGTCTGCCCTTCCTATGAGAGGCAGCCCATGAGGCCCCAGATTGTTGATAACATGGTAGAAGGAACGGGTCAGGTGTTCCAACAGAGTCGCCGTGTTGTTGGGATCCGAGTCGAATGGAACCTGTTCGTCCAGAATGGAAAAGTCTCCGGTTTCCTTTATGTAGGCGGCTGTGCCCAGAATCAGCCACAGAGGATCGTCATTAAAGCCGCCGCCAATATCATGATTACCCTTCTTGGTGAGGGGCTGATACTGGTGATAGCAGCCGCCATCTTCAAACTGGGTTGCCGCAATGTCCAGTATTCTCTCCCGGGCTCTTTCCGGAATCTGGTGCACAAAACCAAGGAGATCCTGGTTGGAGTCACGGAATCCCATACCCCTGCCGATACCCGACTCAAAGTATGAGGCGCTTCGGGACATGTTGAAGGTAACCATGCACTGATAAGGGTTCCAAATATTTACCATTCTGTTGAGCTTGTCATCATGGCTGTCAAGGATATAGACAGAAAGAAGCTCATCCCAATAAGCCCTGAGTTCCTGCATGGCCTTATCAACCTGTTCGGTGGTCTTAAAGCGCTCCTGCATAGCCTTTGCCGGCTTCTTGTTGATCACATTGAGGCTCTCCCATTTCTCCTCATCCGGGTTTTCAACATAGCCCAGGACGAATATAATGGTCTTCTCCTCTCCTGCTTTCAGGGTGAGATCAAAATAATGGGATGCCACGGGCTGCCAGCCATGGGCGATGGAATTTGCGGGTTTTCCTTCAAGAACAGCCTTGGGACAATCAAATCCATTATACAGACCTATGAAGGCTTCACGGTCGGTGTCAAAGCCGTCCACAGGGGTGTTTGCCCAGTAGAAGGCATAATGATTTCTGCGCTCCCGGTATTCGGTCTTGTGGTAGATGGCTGAGCCCTCCACTTCTACTTCACCGGTTGAGAAATTTCGCTGAAAATTGGTCATATCATCATATGCGTTCCACAGGCACCATTCCACAAATGAGAACAGCTTGAATCGCTTTTCTGCCGCGGTTTTGTTCTTAATGGTAAGCTGGTGTACTTCTCCGTCAAATTTTAAGGGTACGAAAGAAAGCTGGCTCACAGATATTCCGTTTCTTTCGCCACGTATCTTCGTATATCCCAGTCCGTGCCTGCATTCATAGGCATCCAACTCTTTTCTGACCGGCATCCAACCCGGTGTCCAGACATCACCGCCGTCATTGATATAAAAGTAGCGGCCGCCGTTGTCAACGGGGATATTGTTGTAGCGGTACCTGGTCACACGTCTCAGACGGGCATCCCTGTAAAAACAGTAACCGCCTGAGGTATTGGATATGAGGCCAAAAAAGCTTTCATTTCCAAGATAGTTGATCCATGGATAGGGAGTTTTTGGGGTCTCGATGACATACTCTCTGTTGATATCATCAAAATAGCCAAATTTCATAAAGTAACCTCCTCATGAATTATTCTGGTCTGTTAACTTAATAATAAAAATGAGACCTGAAACGCCTCTGGTATAATGGAATCGTC
>LFRM01334458.1_pt1 | contig 29951 bp, 39 predicted proteins | sample 618341 | NCBI WGS metagenome assembly LFRM01 (sample SAMN03654438, study PRJNA283298) | anaerobic digester metagenome | isolation source: pool of bioreactors CSTR01a, CSTR02a, and CSTR03a thermophilic anaerobic... | place: Denmark: Kgs. Lyngby | collected 2014-05-21 | reverse complement strand
TAGATAATATTGGAAGTGGAACTGGTTATTATATCTCTGAAGGTTATGCAGTACCTATTACTTGGAGTAAATCATCTCGAAGTGGAAGAACAATATATAAATATGTTAATGGAGATGAACTTGTAATAAATGATGGAAATACATTTATACAGATTCAACCAAAAAACAAAAAATTAACGATTAATTAATTATATTACAAATCTTTCATATAATTAGATAAGTTTAATAGAAAGGGAGGATTAAAGTGTTAGAATTTATAACAGACAATTACTTTATTATAATGATAGTTTCTTTATTCTTAATATTTGCTTTAATAGGATATATTATAGATTCTTCTAGAAACAAAAAGAAAGGTGACGAGCCTGATGAAGTTATAGAAGTAACTACTGATATCCCAGAAACAGCACCAGCAGTAGAAGTTAATATAGTTTCTGAAGAGGAAGTAGAAGAAGAAGCTCCTAGTACTCAAGATGAAGATATGGCTGAAGAAAGTGTTCAAGCTGATGCTGTAAACCAGATTCCAGAAATAGAAGAACCAGANNGCCGATGCTGTAAACCAGATTCCAGAAATAGAAGAACCAGAAGATAATAACTAATATTATCTTTTTCTTTTTGGTTTTAGAGTAGTAATTTAATTTTATATTTGATATAATATTTATGCTACTAAAGGAGTGATTTAATGTGACTTTAATGTCAGTGTGGAGCATAATAACTAAAATAATAGATATTAGTATAGTTTGGTTTATGTTTTATTATTTACTTAAAAATTTACGTAAAAATGTCAAATTAGTTTTAATTTTTAAGGGTGTAGCAATAATTGTTATTATAAAAATATTTAGTACTTTACTTAATTTATATACGATCGGATTATTACTAGAATATGTAATATCTTGGGGACCTCTAGCGTTAATTATAATTTTTCAACCAGAAATTAGAGCTGTCTTAGAATCAATTGGAAGAAGTCAATTGTTAGGTAGACATAAAGTATTAACTGTTGATGAACGTGAACGAGTAGTATATGAAATTATGAATGCTGTTGAGTATTTGAAGAGAAACCGTATTGGGGCTTTAATTGTAATAGAAAGAAATGTTTCTTTACAAGAATATATAGAACCTGCTAATAAAGTATATGCTGATATAACAGCAGCTTTATTAGAAGCTATATTTTTTCCGCCCAATCCACTTCATGATGGTGGGGTAATTATTCAAGGTGATAAATTAACATGTGCAGGAGCAGTTTTTAAAACTAGTATGAATCCTAATATTAATAAAAAATTAGGAACTCGTCATAGAGCAGCATTAGGTATAGCTGAAGAAACAGATGCTATCGCGCTTGTGATATCTGAAGAAACAGGAAGAATTAGTATCGCTGTTGATAGTAATTTAAATTATAATTTAACTTTAGAAGAATTTAAAATGCTTCTATTAGATGAATTAAAACCTAAAATGGAAGTATTCTATGATGCCGATGAAGAAGTAGGTGAAATAGATGAATAATATATTTAAACCATTTATTGCTCTATTTAATTTTATATATAAATTAATAGATAAATTGATAGTAATTCCAATAAGTAGAATTATTTATCGAATAAGTGAATTGATTAAAAATAATAGTGGTCGTTTTGAAAAAGTTTTAAATAGACCTAATATCTTAGTTTATGTATCGTTATTTAGTGCAATTATCACATTTTTATTAATAGATACTAAGGCCATAAATTTAGTTACTGAAGAAGCAGAAATAATTTCTGGTCAAGCTGTAAAAATAATTTATAATGAAGAAGCTTATGTAGTTGAAGGAGTACCAGAGGCTGTTGATATAACCTTAATTGGTCGTAAAAGTGATTTATATTTAGCAAAACAACTAGGAGAACATCAAGTTGTGTTAGATTTAAGTGGTTATTCTACAGGTCAATATAAAGTTAGACTTAAATATAATCATAGTATTGATTCAGTTAATTATAAGCTTGATCCAAGTACAATAACTATTAAAATAAGTGAAAAAGTAAGTGCAGTTAAATCATTAGATTATGATTTGTTAAATAAAGATAAACTAGATAGTAAATTATCAATTAAAAGCGTGGAACTAGATCGTAATGAAGTAATAGTTAAAGGCTCAGCTGAGGCTTTAGATAATGTTGCTAATGTTAGAGCTCTAATTGATTTAAAAGCAGCTAATTTAACTGAAAAAGGTACATTTACAATTGATTCCATAGTTCTAGTTGCTTATGATAATAATGGTATGAAACTAAATAATGTTGAAATAGTTCCAACAAGAGTAAGTGCATCAGTATCAGTAGATTCACATTATGAAGAATTACCAATAAAAATTGTTACTACTGGAACACCTACTATAGGTTACTCAATTCTTAGTGCTGTATCTTCTATTACTAAAGTAGGAGTATATGGTGAAAAAAGCATAATAGATGATTTATCATATATCGAAGCTGTAATAGATATAGATGGACTTAATACTGATAAAACATTTAACATTACATTAACTAAACCTACAGGAGTTAGATTCATGACTGAAACAACTACTAGTGTAGTTGTAACGATGGATAAAGAATCAAGTGAAGAATTTACTAACATTAGAATAGAATCAATTAATTTGGGTATTAATTATACTGTTAATGCTGCTAGTGAAGCAGATGAGGCTATTACTGTAATAGCTAAAGGTGTCTCATCAGTCTTAAAAGAAATAGATTCTGCTAAAATAAAAGCTCAAATTGATTTAAGTGGTTATGGGGTAGGAACTCATGAAGTTCCAGTCCATGTCTATATAGATGATATTAAAATTAATTTAGTACCTAAAGTATCAACTGTTAAAGTAAGAATAAGTAGTTAAATCTACTTTTTTTCTTTGATTTGTGTTAAAATCATACTAGGAGCGTTCTTATGAATAAAGGTTTTACAATGGTTGAATTATTAGCAGCTATTATTATATTATCAGGTATTATGTTAATAGCAGTTCCAACATATGGTAATGTTTCACATTCAATAAAAATAAGTAGTTTAGAAAATAAAACTAATGCTATATCTGCATCAATGCTCAAGTTTGCTAACTTACATTTATTAGATGAAGTAAAGCCAGCTGGAGAAAATTGTTCTAATCAATTAAATTGTTGTATGGAATATGATTTATATGACTTTATTATTGAATATGGTATATATTCATTTGAAAAAGAAATAGATGGTGAAAATATTATAATTGATCCTGTAACAAATAGTAAATTAAATGGTTGTGTTAGAGTAAAATATAACAGAACTAAATATAATATAGAAACAGAATTTATCAAAGATAGAATTTTAACAACTCCAAAAGAAAAGTGTGAAGGATGATAAAATGAAAAAAATATTAACAGTTATATTAGATGGTTTTGGCTTAAAAGAAGATGAACACGGTAATGCAATTAAAAAGGCTAATATGCAATTTTTCAATCAGTTATGGAATAATTATCCTCATTCAGTACTAGATGCATCTGGTGAATCAGTAGGCTTACCAGAAGGACAATTTGGTAACAGTGAGGTAGGTCATGGCGCTATTGGTTTAGGAAGAAAAATAAAACAAAGAATAACCGTTGTAAATGAAGAAATAAAAAGCAAAAACATATATGAAAATCCAGAGTTAAATGAATTGGTTAATCATATTATAACTAATGATTCATGCTTACATCTGATGGGATTATTATCTGATGGTGGAGTTCATAGTGATATAGATTATATGTTAAATTTAATTCCAATTTTAAAAACTAAAGGCATAAAAAAATTAGCCTTTCATGTTATAACCGATGGAAGAGATACATCAAGAGTATCATCACTAAAATATATTAATGAATTAAAAACAGTTTTTGCTGAAAATGAAATAGGGGTTATAGCATCAGTCTGTGGTAGATATTATGCTATGGACCGCGATAATAAATATGACCGCACGATGATATATTATAATATGCTAACAAATGGTTCTGGTCTAAATATTCTTGATTTAGAAACCGCAATAAACAATTGTTATTTAAAAAACATTTATGATGAACATCTGCCTCCATTAAAAACGCCTGATTTCGTTAAATTTGAAGAACATGATGCCTTAATATGGCTTAACTTTAGACAAGATAGAGCTAGACAAATAATAAATTCATTTACTAATCCAGACTTTGAAGGATTTTCTAATAAATCAATTAATAATTTTAGAGTAAGTACTTTATTTAAGCAAGATGATATTAAACATGTATCACCATTATTTAATTATGATGAAGAAAGTTTTTATCCATTAGGAGAATATTTCTCTGATTTAGGTTTAACTCAAGCAAGAGTTGCTGAAACTGAAAAATATGCTCATGTCACTAAATTTTTCAACTCAGAAAAGAATACTAAATTTAAAGGAACTGATAATTTTTTAATACCAAGTCCTAATGTTAGTACATATGATCAAACACCTTTAATGAGTGCTGAAGAAGTAACAAAACAAACTATAAAATGTTTAGAAAAAGATTATGATTTTATTCTTGTTAATTACGCTAATCCTGATATGGTAGGTCATACCGGAAATTTAGAAGCTACTATAACTGCATTAGAAGGACTAGATAAAGAATTAGAAAAATTAATAACAGCTGCTGAAGATAATTTTTATAAAGTTATTATATTATCTGATCATGGAAACGCAGATACTATGTTAGATGAAAACAATAATATAGTTACAACTCACTCTACAAATCCAGTTCCATTTATTATGTTAGATAAAAATATTGTTTTACGTGATAAAGGAGAATTAATAAATGTTGCTCCAACATTACTACATTATATGGATATTGCAATTCCAAAAGATATGAAAGAATCTAAATCATTAATTTTAGTTGATGTGTAATAAATATCTTAAAAGGATATACTTTTGAACTATAATAATTAAATGTAAAGTAAATAAAGAAATGAAGAGAAATAATAATCTCTTTATTTTTTCTTGATATAATGATAACAGGTGATCAAATTGGATTATAATATTTTAAGAGAAAATGATATAAGAGGAATTTATCCAGATCAAATTAATGAGTCAGTTGCTTTAATTATAGGTAAGGCTTTTGGTACTTATGTTTTATCTAATAATTATAAAGATTGTCTAGTAGGTCATGATAACAGGTTAAGTGGTGATGTTCTTCATCAGAAAATAATTGAAGGAATACTTAGTACAGGAGTAAGTGTTATAGATTTAGGTTTATTAACAACACCATTATTTAACTTCTCAGCACATCATTTAAATATTCCTTTTGGAATAATGATTACTGCAAGTCATAATCCATCTAGTCATAATGGTTTTAAAGTCTTTGGTAAAAACTTTGTTCATTTAGATCATAATGAATTAAATAAATTTTATAATTATATTAAAAATAAAAATTTTAGTGTTGGTACTGGTACTATTAGTAATAATAATTTACAAAAAGAATATATTGATATGCTTGTATCTAAAGCAAAAGTAAATAAAGATTTAAAAGTAGTTATTGATACTGGAAATGGTACTCCTTCAATATTTATAAAAGATATATTCAATAAATTATTTGATAATGTAGAATATTTAAATAGTGAAAGTGATGGATCATTTCCAGTTCATAATCCTGATCCTAATGAACCAGACAATTTAGTTGTATTAATATCTAAAGTAAAAGAATTAAATGCAGATATTGGTCTGGCTTTTGATGGAGATGGAGATAGAGTTGGTATTGTTGATAATAATGGAAAAATGGTTCCAACTGATACTTTAATAGGTATCTATGCAGATAATATAATACCTAAAATAGATAATAAAAAAGTTATAATTGATATAAAATGTTCTTCAGGATTAGCAAAAGAAATAAAAAAAGTAGGTGGAGAGCCTATTATGGTTAAAAATGGTTCTGCTTTTATTGAAAATGAAATGATTAATTTAAACTGTTTACTAGGTGGAGAATATTCAGGTCATGTATTTTTTAGAGATGATTTTAAAGGATATGATGATGGAATATATGCAAGTATTCGTTTATTAAATATAATTTCTGAAACAAATAAAAAATGTTCATCACTTTATGAACATTTTGATAAATATTATAGTACACCAGAAATAAAAATTGAGTGTCCTGATGAAATTAAATTTAAAATAGTTTCTAGAGTAAAAGACTATGCCCTTCAAAATGAAGATGAAGTCTTAACAATAGATGGAGTTAGAATAAACTATCAAGATGGATTTTCATTAATTAGAGCCAGTAATACTAGTGCTTATATCACTTTAAGATTTGAATCTAAAAATGAAGAAGAATTAAATTTACGTAAAAGAGAATATACTAATTTAGTAGAATATTACATAAAAAACTGAGGACTATTATTAGATTTAATAATAGTTTTTTGCTTTTGTGGTTGAATATGTTTTATAGTATTATCAATTTGTTTAACAGGGGTAGTTGTTGTAGGTTTACTAGAATTAACATTTTTTATTAAAGAATAAGCATTTCTAACATTACTTATAAGGGGTTTAGTTTGTTGCCATAATGGTATAACTTCTTTAGCGACACCTAAAGTTTTATTAATACCTGATAAAAAGCTACCAAAAGAAAAATTACTTGCTTGATAATTCATCTATATCACCTATTTAATTATATGTAAAATAATAAAATAGTTTAATACCTCTTATCTTTGTGTTATAATATTTATTAGTAGAGTAAGAGAGGGGACCGTTTGTGGTTATAGTAGAAAATAAAAAAAAATCTAACTTATTTCTTAAGATTTTAAAGTTTCCCTTTTTATTAATAATGTACTTTTTTTTAGGTTGTTATTATGTTTTGTATGGATTAGTATCACCTTTTAGAATATTTTTTAAAGTTCTAGGAGATAGTATATATAAAATATATCGTAAACAAGAAGATAAAAAAATTAAATTAGAAGATATAGCTCCAAATGAGCCTGTTAAGATAACTGAAGAAGAAATAGAAGAAGAAAAAGAAATTATTATTCCTAAAAAATCTGGATTTAAAGAATTTTATAATAATTTATCATATGTTAGAAAAAAACTTGAAAAAGAAGAACAAATAAGAGCTGATTTAATTACATCTTTACAAGAAGATACCACTCGTAGTGAAAAACCAATAACATATAGATATACCGCTATTAATAGTGATGGTAAAAAAGAGATAAATACATTTATAGCGTTTTCTAAAGTAGAGGTTTATACTTTTTTAGAAAACGAAAATTATAAAGTGTTAAAAATTGAAACCTCTAAGCTAATTGGTTTATTATATGGGCCAACATCCTTTAATGCTGCTAAATTTAAAAATAAAGATTTAATATTCTGGCTTACTCAATTATCTACTTATATAAAATCTGGAATACCATTAACAGATTCAATGAGAATCTTAGGTAAACAAATGAGTAAAGATTCTAGTAAAAAGAGAATATTTGATTCGATAATATATAACTTAACATTAGGTGAATCATTTTCATCAGCTTTAGAAAAACAACAAAGTGTATTTCCTCAACTACTAATAAATATGATTAAAGCTGCAGAAGCAACGGGTGAATTAGAAGCAACACTTGATGATATGGCTAATTATTATGATGATGTTGAAACAACTAGAAAACAAATGGTTAGTGCTATGAGTTATCCTGCTATTATAATGGTATTTTCATTAGGAGTAGTAGCGTTTATCTTATTATTTGTTATTCCTAAGTTTCAAGATGTTTATGCATCAGCTGGAGCTGAACTTAATGTATTAACTTTATTTATAATTAATGCAAGTAATTATTTATCTAATAATATTTTATATATTTTATTAGGTGTAACTTTAATTATATTATTAATAATAATCTTATTTAAAAAAATAAAAGCATTTAGACATTTCATCCAAAAAATACTAATGCGTCTTCCTTTAATGGGTAAGATAATTATATATAAAGAAATGAGCATCTTTGCTAAAACTTTCTCATCGCTTTTAAAAAATAATGTGTTTATAACTGAAAGTATAACTATTTTAACAAATATAACTAACAATGAAGTATATAAAGAAATAATGACTGATACAATTGAAAATATAGCTAAAGGAGATAAAATAAGTCAATCATTTAAAAATCACTGGGCTGTACCTGATGTTGCATATTATATGATAGTAACAGGAGAATCAACTGGAGAACTAGCTGAAATGATGACAAGAGTAGCAAGTTATTATCAAACAAGTCATAAGTCAATAATAAATAGTATGAAAAGTTTTATAGAACCAGCAATGATAATCTTTCTAGCAGTCGTTGTAGGTGGAATTGTAATGGCAGTAATCTTGCCAATGTTTGGTTTATATGATCAAATTCAGTAGGGGGATTAAGTGATAGTATTAATATTTATTATTGGTTTAATTTTAGGATCATTTTATAATGTAGTTGGCTTAAGACTACCACTTAACAAATCAATTATTAAACCAGGCAGTCATTGTCAAAAATGTAATAATAAATTATCTTGGTGGGAAAACATTCCTATTATATCGTATATAATTTTACGGGGAAAATGTAATAATTGTAAAGAAAAAATTTCTTTAATATATCCAGCAATGGAATTATTAACAGGAATATTATTTGCAGTAAGTTATTATTTATTTGGAATATCTATGAATTTTTATATTTCAATAATAATTGCTAGTTTAGTAGTTTTAATATTTATAACTGATTCTAAACACATGATTATTTTAGATGAGACTTTAATTATAAGTGGAATTTTAATCTTTATAATAAAAGTAATATATGAAGGATTTATCCCAGCATTACAAAGTATCGGTTCTGGTGTAATAATTTTTATCTTTGTCTTTGGATTAATGATGATGGGTAATTTTTTATTTAAAAAAGAATCCCTTGGTGGTGGAGATATTAAATTATCATTTATTGCTGGGATGATATTAAATGTACCAGTAGGAATATTTTATGTAATATTAGGATCTTTTCTGGCTTTTCCTTATGCAGTATATGTATCAATAAAAAACGAAGATGGAATGCTACCTTTTGGTCCATTTCTAGTTACAAGTTTATTTCTTTGTTTTTGTAATCAAGAAATGATTATAGAATTTTTAAAAGCCTTATTTAGAATAAGTTAATATATAATTAAAGCACTATGTTAAAGTGCTTTTTTTTGTATATATTTTTTATAAAATCATATTATTTATTGTGATGTTATGAAAAAGATTATTATATTTATTTTATTATTAATACCATTAAAAGTTGATGCGATAAGTGCTTCTGCTTATATTGTTATGGACACTGATACCAATAGAGTATTAGAAGGACACAATATTCATGCACCATACTTAATCGCATCTACTACTAAAATAATGACTGCAATGGTAGTTTTTAAATAACGCTGATATTAATCAGGAAATTATTATTGGTGATGAAGTTTTAAAAAGTTATGGAAGTGGAATATATGTTGAAGTAGGCGAAAAAATTAAAATTAAAGACTTACTATATGGTTTAATGCTTAGAAGTGGTAATGATGCCGCAATGGCTCTAGAACATCATATAGGTGGATCTAAAGAAGGTTTTGCTAAATTTATGAATGAAACTGCAGAGTCACTTGAAATGAATAACACTAAATTTATAAATAGCCATGGTCTAGAAGAAAGCAATAAAGAAGGTAATAAATCATCAGTCTATGATATGGGATTATTATCAAGCTATGCTATTAATAATTTAGAATATCAAAAAATATCAGCTACTAAAAAACATCAAGTTACAACAAATTATAAAACTTATATTTGGCATAATAAAAATAAATTATTAAATAATTATCAATATTGTACTGGAGGAAAAACTGGTTATACTGAACTTGCAAAAAGAACATTAGTAACTAATGCTACAAAAGATAATATTAATCTTACTGTAGTAACCTTTAGAGATGGTAATGATTTTAAAGACCATGAAGATTTATATAACAAATATTTTAATAATTATACAAACTATCAAATATTAAAAAAAGGATCTATAAACACCAAATATGATAATACTTATATCAATAATAATATTAATATGACCTTAACTAAAACTGAATTTAAAAAAATTAAGACTGAAATAAAATATTATGATAAAAACGCTACTAATATTATAGGTGAAGTAGAAATTAGATTAAATGGAAAAACCTATATTAAAGAAAAAATATATCTTGAAGAAAAAGAAAAGGAAACTATTTCATTTTGGCAAAAATTAATAAGAAAGTTAGGTTTTAATGGTTAATATAATTTGGGGTTCTTTTATTATAATCGGTATAATATATAGTTTAATAACAGGCAATATAATGGTAATTAATAATGAGATAATTGAAAGTGGTAACACCGCTTTTAATTTAATTAAAGATATGACACCACTTCTAGTTATTTGGATGGGATTAATGCGGATTGCTGAAGAAAGTGGTTTAATTAAAAAAATTGCTAAAATAATGACTCCGATACTATCTAAATTATTTCCTAAAGTACCAAAAGGACATGAATCTATTGGTTATATTGCTAGTAATGTTGCTGTTAATATGGCAGGACTTGGTTCAGCGGCGACCCCTTTTGGTTTAAAAGCGATGGCTAAATTACAAGAACTTAATCCAGATAAAAAAAGAGCGATTAGTTCCATGATTACTTTTTTAGTTCTTAATACTAGTGGAGTAACCATAGTGCCTACTACTATTATTTCACTTAGACTTATGTATGGAAGTGTTAATCCCACTATAGTACTTCCTGCTTGTATTATTGCAACAGTTTGTTCTGGGATAGGCGGACTAACACTTGATTATTTTATAAGGAGGAAAAATGACAACAGCTAGTTTTATTATTCTTCCATTACTTGTACTATATATTATATATTATGGTTTTAAAAAAAAAGTTAATATATACGATGAATTTTTAATAGGTGCTAAAGAAGGACTTATTACGACATTTAAAATTATCCCTAATATTATAGCAATGATCTTTGCGATTAATATTTTAATAAAAAGTAATATAATAAGTGATATGTTTTTATTTTTAGAACCATATCTTAATAATATAAATTTATCATCAGACATTCTTCCTATGACTTTTTTAAGAAGTATATCAGGAACTAGTACTCTAGCTATTATGGTAAATATTTTTGATTTATACGGACCAGATTCAATAATGGGGCTTCTTGCAAGTGTTATTCAGGGATCATCAGATACTACTTTTTATGTCATCGCTTTATATTATGGAAGTATAGGTGTAACTAAAAATAGATACGCTTTATCAGTTGGTTTATTTGCCGATCTCTGCGGAATAATCGCATCTTTCTTACTTGTATACTTATTATTTTAATTATGATAAACTAATTACAGGTGACCGATATGGAAAGATTACAAAAAGTTATAGCTGAATCCGGATATGCATCAAGAAGAAAAGCTGAAGAGCTTATTACTAGAGGTAAAGTATATGTTAATGGAGAAAAAATAACGACTTTAGGTACTAAAGTAAACTCAAATGATATTATAACTGTTGAAGGAATTACTTTAAAAAAAGAAGAAAAAGTATATTATATACTTAATAAACCAAGAGGAGTTATTACATCAAACTCTGATGATAAAGGTAGAAAAACTGTTATCGATTTAATTGAAACTGATAAAAGAATTTATCCAGTAGGTAGACTTGATTATGATACAACTGGACTACTTATTTTAACTAATGATGGAGATCTTGCTAATATATTAATGCATCCTAAAAATAATGTTGAAAAAAAATATATAGTTAAATTAAATAAAAGTTTTGCAATAGCTGATTTTCATAAATTAAAAAAGGGTATAGTAATAGATGGGATAAAATGTACTCCTACTAGAGTTAAAATTAAAAAAAATGATCATGATAAAGATACTTCTATTATTGAAGTTTCAATTATTGAAGGTAGAAATCATATTATTAAAAGACTATTTTTAGAAATGAATTATTTAGTAGATAAACTTACCAGAGTAGAATATGGATATTTAACTATTGGTAATCTTAAAAGCGGAGAGTACCGCTCTTTATCAGTTAAAGAAGTGAAAAAACTATATGAATACAAAATTTAAAATAGAAAAATTAGATCACTTTGCTAGAGGTATATCTTATCTTGATAACAAAGTGATTTTTATTGAAAATGCTCTTCCTGGTGAAGAAGTGTTAGTTAATATTACTAATAATCAAAAAAAATATTTAGAAGGATCCGTCACTAAGTATTTAACTATATCTAATAAAAGAATAAAACCAGAGTGTCCTTATTATGAATCATGTGGTGGATGTAATATATCACATATTAATAGTCAAGATGAACTTAAGTTTAAAGAAGAAACATTTATCAGTACGATAAAAAGAAATTGTAACTTAGATATTAATCCTATAGTAATAGAGAGTCCTAAAACAAAATATTATCGTAATAAAATAACTTTAAAAATTGAAAATAATAAGTGGGGATATTATCAAAATAAAACCCATAATTTTACGGAGATAGATAATTGTTTAATTGCAAAAGAATCTATTAATAAAATAATAAATAATAAAAATTTATTTAATATAAAAAATGGTGAGATTATAATTAGATCTAATTATAATGATGAAATATTAATTAATATTTCATCAGATTTTAAAGTAGAAATAGATATCCCAAAATTAAGAAAAGAATCTAAAATAGTAGGTATTTTAGTTAATAATAAAATTATTCATGGAGCAGATTCATTTATTGAAGTAATAGATAAATATTTTTATAAAGTATCAATAAACTCATTCTTCCAAATAAATTTAGATATTTTAAATGAAGTATTTAAAATTATTTCTAAAGATAAATATAATAATATTATTGATTTATATTGTGGGGTAGGAACACTCGGAATTTCAGTTAATAAAAATAAACTATATGGTGTAGAAAACTCTATATCATCAGTTAAAAATGCATTAACTAATGCTAGTTTAAATAAACAAAATAATAATTATTATCTACTAGGAGATAGTACTAAAATAAAAGAAATAAAAGATACTACTGATATGTTACTTATTGATCCGCCAAGAAGTGGAATTAGTAATAAAACTATTAACCATATTATGGAGTCAGATATTAAAGATATAATTTATATGTCATGTAATATTCAAACTCTTGCTCGAGATTTAAATATTTTAAAAGAAAAATATATTATAAATGAAACATATTTGCTTAATATGTTTCCTCAAACTTATCATTTTGAATGTTTAGTTAAAATTAAAAAAATATGAAATTTAGGCAAAAAAAAATTAACGGGATACAAATAACAAGGTGGTTTTAATGAATAAAATTCAAGTATTAGAGTATGAAATAAACACAAAAATCAATAATGATTCTAGATTAGATATATTAATCGTGAAATTATAACTTTCTCCAGGATTAAGAGTAAAATAGTCTAGTTCTCTTCCAAATATACTATTTTCATAAAATATTATTTCTACTGATGGAGTTTCTTAACCGGTATATTCTAGATCATTTAGTGAATATGTTATATTACCTTTGATTTTAGTACAACCCATAGTTTCAATATCCATATTGATAACCATATCTTCTTCTAAAGTTATTGATTCTCCTTTATAAACATAATATTCTGGATAATAATTATTAACTTCAGTTACTTCTTCTTTCACATTAGAAAATACAAAATTCCCTATAATACTGATAATACTAGGTCCGATCATTAATATACCTAAGATAATTAAGATAGTATTTAATGCCCCTTTTTCTTACTTCTTTTAATATTATTATTTATTTTAGATAATAGTAATGTAATAAATAAACCTAGGAAAATTAATATTGATATAGCCCACATTGATCTAATATATAAATCTTTTTCATATAAATCCTGATAAAATATTCCTAAAGTATATATAATAAATGAGCAGAGGATAATATTTGAAGTTATTTTTCTAGAAGAAAGGTAATACTTATTATCACTAAATACAGTGTATAAAGAAGATATAATAGTTAAACTAAACAGTAATAAGAAAAATGTGTACAAACATTCAAAGAAAAACTCATGAGTTAGAATTTCCCAGGTTAGAAGTGATGATAAAACAAATGTCGCTACATTAGTACCAATTCCTATAAATGGATATTGATTTTGATCTGATGCCTCGTATAAATTAATTAATAATAAACCAAATATACCAAATACAACTATTAATCCTATGGTGCTTAATACTTTTAAATGTATTTCTCCAAATGGTAAGAAAAATACTAAGGCTACTTCAAGTAATCCAAATATAAGTGTAATTATAATTAACCATTTAAAATATTCTTTTTTTAATTTAGAACTTTCTTTTGGTTTAGTGGTGATATCTTGATGCTCATTACTAGAACTTTCTTCTTCTGTTATTTCATTATTAATAACTTCAGTATTAATCTCAACATTGTTACCACATGAAGAACAAAATTTATCATTCTCTTTTAAACTTTTTCCACATTCTGTACAATACATATTTATACCTCTTTACTATACCTCAATTATAACATTTATTTAAAATATTAATATATTTATTAATTAAATTGATATAATAATGACAAATGCAACTCTAAATTAACACAAAACAACTTAAATTTGGTAGAATGCAACTAGGTTACGTAGTAATATTTTAATCAGAAAGAGGTGAATAATATGAGTTTTAGTGAGAAATTACAAAACTTAAGAAAAGAGAAAAAATATTCTCAAGAAGAACTAGCTGACTTACTAGATGTTACAAGACAATCAGTATCTAAATGGGAAAGTGGACAAACATATCCAGAGATGGATAAACTACTTTCATTATGTAGAATATTTAATTGTACATTAGATGAACTTACAAATGATGAAATAAAAGAAATATCAACTGAAAAGAAAACAGGATTTAATTCTATTATTGATAGTGTATTAGATCTTGTAACAAAAACTTATCAAATGATAACTAATATGAGTTTTAAAGAATTTATTAGATGTGCATTATTAATGTTTATAGTAGGAGCAATATTATCAATGTTTAATATTCCACTAAACAGATTCCAATATGAAATATATAAGGTATTAATATCTTTTGGTAATAAAGAAGTAGCAAACATTATATCAACTATTTTAGAATTTTTACTTAATATTACATATGTTATAGTTTGGATACTATTATTTATTCATATATTTAAAATAGGATTTTTAGATAAATATGAATTTGTATCAAAAGAATCTAAAAAAAGTGAAAGTACTAAAGAGAATAATGTAGAAACAGATAATAAAATTATTAAGGAAGATAAAAAAATATTAGAGACTAAAGAACCTAATTATGTATTTTTTGATACATTAGGTAAATTAATATTGTTCTTTATTAAAATAATGTTAGTATTCTTTATATTTCCATTTATAGCTACTTTTATAGGTTTATTTGGAGCATCTAGTTGTAACTATATACTTTATCTTTACAGGAATTTATTATTTTAGTATACCTATATTGATTATATTTGGAATATTACTTAATTATCTAGTAATAGAGTTTATAGTTAATATAATTTTAAATAGAAAAAATAATTATCAAAAATTAATTATAATCTTTATAATTTCATTAGCAGGTTTAGGAATAGGTTCAGGAATATTTATTTTAGATGTTCATAAGACAGAAGTTACTAACAATATGCCTATGGAAATGAAAAAAATTAGTAATATATATGAATATACTTATGAAGAAGGAATGTTTTTTAAATATTGGGCAAATATCGATTATATAGTTGATAATAGTTTAAAAGATAAGATAATTATTAATGCTGATTCTTATGAAGGATTAAACCGAATCGATTTTTATAACCAAAGTAATGGTTATGAAATTTATAATTATTCTGTTGATATATCTAATGTAATGAATTTTATAGATGTAATTTTAAGAGGTTTAAGAAATAATCAAATTTATAATTTTAGTGCTTATGATCACACAAAAATAACTATTACTAGTAGTGAGAACACTATTAATAATTTAAAAAATAATTTAGAAACTTATTATAAAGAACAAGAAGATATAAGTAGTAGATATGATGAATATGAAGATAGAATTGATGAATTATACGAAGAAATAGAATCATTAAAAGAAATAAATGAAGAATTAGGAGAAGAGAGAAATATTATCCAATATGAATTAGAAGAATACAAAGAACGAATAAAAAGTATAATGGAATAACCTAACTTTTTTAAAAATTAGTCATAACATACTCTAGGAGGATGATTATGATTAATTTTTTTTATGGGCTATCTCCCATAATCCAAACTCTAATTGCCAGTTTTATGACATTTCTAATAACGGCACTAGGATCAGCAATGGTATTTTTATTTAATAGTATTGATAAAAATAAAATGGATAAACTACTTTCAATATCAGCTGGAGTAATGCTCGCATCAACTGTATTTTCACTTATTAATCCAGCTATATCATATTCTGAAGATTTAAATTTAATACCTTGGATAATTTGTAGTATCGGTTTATTTAGTGGAGGAATCATTTTATTTCTAGGAGATAAATTATATCAAAGAAATAAAACTAGAAATAAAATGAATATGGTTATTCTTTCAATTACAATGCATAATTTTCCAGAAGGTATGGCAATAGGAGTAGCCTTTGGTTCAGTAATTTATGATATCCCAGGAGCTACTGTAATGGGAGCATTAACTCTTGCTTTAGGAATAGGTATTCAAAACTTCCCAGAGGGTAGCGCGATAAGCTTTCCTTTATACCGAGATGGATACACTAAATGGAAAGCTTTCTTAATAGGGGCAACAACCGCTGCTGTTGAACCACTTGGAGCATTACTTGGTTTATTTCTAGCAATAAAATTAAAATTTATATTACCTTTTTTACTTGCATTTGCAGCTGGAGCAATGCTCTATGTTATTGTAGTAGAATTAATACCTGAAAGTATGACCAATGAAAAAAAAGACCAAATGGCCTTATTTCTCATAATTGGATTCATCATTATGATGATATTAGATATCTCTTTAGGATGATATCTTTTATTTTACTTCCATAATAACAGGCATAATTATTGGTCTTCTACCAGTTAAATTATTAATGAAAGGATTAAGTTCTAAAATAACTTGATTCTTTAAATCTAAATAATTATAAGAATTTTTAATTGAGCTATTTACTATTTCAGTAACTTTAGATTCTATTTTACTAATTAATTTAGCATTTTCATTTATTAGAACAAATCCTCTAGCTGTTATATTAGGTTTAGTTAATAGTTCTCTATTTTTAGGATCAATATTTATAATAGTTACAAGTATTCCATCTTGACTCATCAGTTTACGATCTTTAACGACTACTGAACCAATATCACCAATCCGAGAACCATCTACATAAACATCTCCTGCTTGGACTTTTTTACCAATTCTAGCTCCATCTTTAGTAAGTTCAATCGTATCACCATTTTTACAAATAAAGATATTTTCTTTAGGTATATCACAATCAATAGCTAAATCACCATGGGCTTTTAGCATTCTATACTCACCATGAACAGGCATAAAGTATTCTGGTTTTATTAATCTTAACATCCATTTTAATTCTTCTTGATTAGCATGTCCAGAAGTATGTATATCAGATAATTCAGTATTAGTATAAACTTTAACTCCTTTTAAATATAATTTGTTAATTATTCTATTAATACTAGCTTTATTTCCTGGAATTGGACTAGATGAGAATACTACTATATCATCAGGCATTAATTCTATTTGACGGTGATTACCATTAGCAATTCTTGATAGAGCTGCAAGCGGTTCACCTTGAGAACCAGTACATAAAATACATATTTCATGTTTCTTTAAATTTTTAGCTTCATTTGGTTCGATAAATATAGTTTTATCAGTTATTAAATTATTTTTTAATGCTATTTCTTTAGCAGTTTCCATACTTCTTCCAAAAGTAATAATCTTACGATTATTTTTACGACATGTTTCAATAATATGTTTAATACGATAAATATTAGATGCAAAAGTAGCTAGAATTATTCTAGAATTACTTCTTGCAAATACATCACCTAAAGCCTCATCTACCATGCTTTCACTTTGTGATGCTCCTGGTGTTAAGGCATTAGTACTATCAGATAAAAGTAGTTTTAACCCTTCGCTACCTAACTGAGCCATTTTATGAATATTAGCCATTGGTCCGATTGGAGTTAAATCAAATTTAAAGTCTCCAGTATTAAATATATTTCCATTAGGACTTCTAACTACAACTCCATAACTATCTGGTATAGAGTGAGTAGTAGCAACAAAATCTACTGTCATATGCTTAAATTTAAATACACTATCTCCAGTATAAGTTTCTAAGTTTTTATATCCAACATTACGGTCTTTTAATTTATTTTTAATTAAATCAACAGCTATACCAGGAGCATAAATTACTGGTATATTAATATGTTGTAATAAAAATGAGATACCTCCTATATGATCCTCATGACCATGAGTTATAAATAGCGCTTTAATATTTCTTTCATTGTTTTTTAAATATGTTATATCTTGAATAACATAATCGATTCCAAGTAAGTCACTTTCTGGTAATAACATCCCTGCATCTAAAATAATTATTTCATTATCGTGTTCTATGACATACATGTTTTTGCCGACTTCACCGAGGCCTCCAAGTGCAAAAATAATAGTCACTTTTTCATTGTTTTTCATTTCTTTCCTCCTAAAAGACTTAAAAGTCTTTTTTATTCTATAACTTCAATTTCATTTAAAAAATATATTTTAACGCAAAATAAATTCGGTATTAATTTTCTCTAAAATAAAAAATTAAAAGTTTTCTTGGTACTAGTATTATAGTATATTTATAAGCTTTTGTCCAGTCTAGAAAATAAAAAGGAATTATATAAAGATTTATAACAAATACTAATATAAGTAAATATTAAATAATATGGTTAAAACTTTACAAAATACTCTAAAAAAGAAAAAGAACTTTTGTCGAATCTGTTTAAAAAGCAGACTTACTAACCTATATTAAGAGAAAGGCGGACAGATATGTTGAAAATTAATATGGAATATCGTAAAGGTGTTTTATTTATTAGATTAAAAGGAGACTTAACTAAATATACAGTAAATAGCTTAAATAAATACTTAATTCCAGTTATCTCTAAACATGGAATTAAATATATCGTCTATAATTTAGGGGCTCTTACTATAATAGATAATCATGGTAAAGCTTCTATCTTAAAAGGAATAGAAGCAGCAAGACTTAATCAAGGAGAAGGATTAATTTGTAATACAAACTTAATTATAAATAATAGTATTAAAACAGTTGAAAATGAACTAGCAGCGTTATCATTAATTAAAGTTTAGGAGAATAAACATGAACGAAGAAGAATTAATAACCAAATATGAATTATTCATCTATAAAATGGCTAAAAAGTTTTATAATGTTGAATTAGCTGATTTATATCAAGTAGGTTGTATAGGTTTAATAAAAGCCGCTAGAAGGTTTAATGAAAATGAAGGAGTAAACTTTATGACATTTGCTTATAAATATGTTTTTGGGGAAATGTATGAACTTACTAATAAAAGTAGGGATATTAGAATAAATAAACAATATTTAAAAATTTTAAAACAAATTGAAATAGCAAAAAATGAATTAATAAATAAATTAAATAAAATACCAACTCTTTCTGAAATATGTTTATATGCAGAACTAGATGAAACTTTAGCTACTGATGTAATTCTTTTAACTGGTTCAATGCTTAGTTTAGATGATGAGTTTATAACATTAAATGGAGAACTAAGAATTATAGAAACAATTGGGATAGAAAATAATATAGATGATCAGATTTTAATAAGTGATTCATTAGAAACATTAGAACCACTTGAACAATCAGTAATTAATTATCGTTATTTTCAAGATTTATCTCAAACCGAGACTGCAGGAGTTTTAGGAATTAGTCAAGTAAAAGTATCGAGAATAGAAACAAAAGGAAAGAAAAAGATAAAAGAGTATATTGCTGCCTAAAAAGACCCATAATATTATTAGGTGAAGCATGTGAATAAAAAAGAGTACTTATCTTTAGTTAAAAAATTAACTCCTAAAGAAAAAAAATTAGAAAACGCTAGTTTAGCATTTTTAATTGGAGGAACCCTAGGTTTTATAGGAGAAGGATTAAAAATGTTAATAGTTAATTTTGCACATATTACTGCAAGGGATGCTACTGCTTGGGTTTTAATAATTTATATATTTCTAGCCAGTTTATTTACAGGTTTAGGTTTTTTTGACAAATTAGTCATGAAATTTAAAGCAGGATTAATAATACCAATAACCGGATTTGCTCATTCCATAACTAGTAGTGCTCTTGATTATAAACAAGATGGATTAATAACTGGTTTAGGTGGTTACTTATTTAGATTAGCTGGTTGTGTATTATTATATGGAATTATCGCAGCATTTTTCTTTGCAATTATAAAGGTGATTATTTATGTTTAAATTTAAAGATATATATTTAAATGAATATTTTACAGTTGCTGGAGCATTAGAAAAGGAAAAAGGCTTAAAAAATTGTGATATATATTTAGATGATTATTATTTTGGTGAAAAAACTCCAGAAAAAGCTGAAGTAAAAATGCAAAGAACAGTTCTGAATGATTTAATAACTGATAAAACAGATTTAATAATCGGGGGAGATTTAACTAATCAATTAACTGCTTTTGCAGGAGCTACCATAGGAAGAAATATTCCCGCTATTGGTTTATACTCAGCTTGTGCAACAGTTGCTTCTTCACTTCTTACTCTAGCATCATTTATTCAAAATAGATCTATTAAAGAAGGAGTATTTATTACTAGTTCTCATAATTTAGTTGCTGAAAAACAATTTAGATTTCCAGTTGAATATGGTTCTCCTAAACCAATTAGAAGTACATTTACCGCAACAGCTGCAGTAGGTATCGTATTATCTAAAAGACCATCAAACATAAAAATAATTAATGGTATATTAGGAAAAGTAATTGATTCTTTTATTAAAGATGCTCATAATATGGGAGCAGTAATGGCTCCTAGTGCCGCTCAAACTTTAATTGATTACCTAAACCAGACAAAAACTGAAATAAAAGACTATGATTTAATATTAACGGGCGATTTAGGAAAAGTAGGAACTGAAATATTTAAAGAAATCTTAAAACAAGAACATAATCTTAAAATAAATAATCATATAGATGCTGGAGCAGTATTTTATGATGATTCAGAATATTCTGGAGCTAGTGGTACTGCAGCAGAGGCTTTATTATTAGTAACAAAATTTATTCATGTTAAAAAATATAAAAAAATATTAGTTTTAGCTACAGGTTCATTACATAGTCCAGTATTAGTAAATCAAAAAAATACAATTCCAACTACAACTCATGCTGTATATTTGGAGGTGGAATAATGACACTAGTTTATTCATTTCTATTTTGTGGTTTATTATGTTTAATAGGTCAAATAATATTAGATAACACTAATTTAACACCAGGGCATATAACTTCTATTTTTGTAGTATTAGGAGCATCATTAGGTACATTTAACCTATATGATAAAATAGTTGGTATAGTAGGTGCAGGAGCCAACATTCCGATAAGTTCTTTTGGTAATTTATTATTAAATGGAGCTTACCAAGGATATTTACAAACAGGAATACTCGGTTTATTTACTGGTATGCTTCAAACAGTAAGTGGAGGAGTAGTATCAGCGGTAGTCTTCGGATTTATAATAACTATATTTTTTAAAGCTAAAGACTAATATTTATAATAAAACAGAATATGGCAAATATTTTGTTTTTAATTGTTTATAATTAAATTAAATTATTTTAGGAGAAAACATGAATAAAAAAAATATTATTTTGATAATAACAATTATATTAATAACCCTTCTAATATCAATAGGAGGATCTTTTGCATACTTTTCAGCAAATTTAACTGGGGGAGAAGATGCTACTACTATTAATGTAACTGGTTGATTAATGAGAATAACTTATAATGGTGGTTCTAATATAAATTTATCAAATATAATACCAGATGATAATCCTGCAGCTATAAAAGTATTTACAATAACTGGTAATAATACTACTGAAATAGAAATGCATTATCAACTTAATTTCATAATTGAAGAAAATACATTTTCAAATAATGCCCTACAATACCAATTAATAAGTTTTAATACTGATAATAATGGAGAAGTAGTTCCTAGTACTCCAGAATTAATAAATATAGATACTAATTCTCAAAATATATTTTTAGGTATAGGAAATTTTAATGCCCCAACTAATGGCGAAAAAGCGCATACATATCATTTAGAAATCTACTTTCCTAATCAAAGTTATAATCAAAATATAGATCAACATAAAAAAATAAAAGCTTATATAGAAATTACACAAGCTCCCCAAAATAAAAGTCTAAGAACTGCTATATTATCTCAAGGTGGAGGTACAGAAACTATTGGATCAAAACAATATCCTGATTTTAGTATAATAAATGATACAACTGGATTATATGCAGCAGTAGATAACTATGGAATATCTTATTACTACCGTGGTCTTAAAACGCAGCTTAATAATAATTTAATTTGGGGAGGCTTCCAGTGGAAAATAATTAGAATCAATGGTGACTCATCAGTAAGACTAATATATAATGGCTTAGAATCTGAATTTAATATTAATAATGAAATAAATAATTTAGGAGATACCACTGATATTGGTAAACACCGATGGAATATATTAAATACCGATGATGCTAAATATGTAGGGTATATGTATGGTGGAGAAAATGGAGGTCCATCAAATACGAGAGAAGAAGCTATAACAAATCAAACACCAGCTAATATAAAAACAGTCTTAGATACTTGGTATGAAGAAAATATCTTAAATAAAGATTTTGAAATAGATGTAGTAGATAATCTATTTTGTAATGATCGCCTTCTTGATAATGAAATAGGAGGAAATAATCCCGGTCCTGGTTATGGAAAAGGTATTGAAACTTACTTTGCACCAAGATACCGATTATATAATAATAAAATACCTGATTTAAAATGTAATATGCAAAATGACCGCTTTACAGTAAGTGATACCTCAATTGGCAATGCTGCTTTAACTTATCCAATTGGCACAATAACAGGAGATGAAGCAGCAATGGCTGGACTAGTTTATGGAGTTAATAATTCAACTAATTTTTTATATACAAGTAAATATTACTGGACCTTGTCACCTCATTACATATCTTTAAATTTACATGCTAGTAATCATGTAGTTGGTTTTACAGGAGGATTATCTACAACCTTTGTTATAGATGGAGGTATAGCTATTAGACCTGTATTATCAATTAATTCTCAATTAAAAGTTATAGGTGAAGGAACAAATACTAATCCATTTAAAATAATATATTAACTCTACTTATAAATATAGAATAAACAATAAATAATCCGATTAATAAAAGTAGTAATATTTTCTTTTTAATATTATTACTAGTAATACCTATAAGAGTAAAACATTCAAAAATCCAGCTCATAAACAAAATATTTTGAACATTTTCAATAATACTTAAAATAGATATTTTTTTAAATATAATATATTCTGGATATTTATAAATTGAAGCAACAGGCACTCCTAAAATACCTATTATTAAAGTAAAAAGTATTAATGTATATAATGTAGATAATAAATAAATTTTATAATTATATTTTTCTTTAAAATTAGGAATAGCTATATATGGAATAGTACTAAGGACTCCAAAATATAAAGAAGATATCAATATTTTAAAAACCGAAAAATTATTAGCAAATTCAAAATTTTGATAATTTATTAAAGGAAATAATGAAAAGATAGTAACTAAAAACAATATAATATTAATTATAAAAAATATATTAGCTACTTTAAAAATTGTATCTTTATTTTTAGTTCTAGAATAAATCACTACGACTAAAAGAGCTCCTAAAATAATTAATTTTGGGGTTTTATTTAAATATAAAGTTGATATAGCACTTGTTAATGTATAAAGCCCATATACTAATAAACAAATACTTACAACTACTTTAATAAATTTTAGATTAGAAACCTTTTTAAATAATTGATTTAAAATTAAACCAATAATTATACCCAGAATAATACTAAGCCAGAAATAAGACCCAGTATCATTAATTATTTTATAGATCCCAAAACCTAAAAATAAAGGTCTAGCTAGTAAAAATAAAGTACTATTATATTCTAATTTAGTTATTTTATTCATTAGTACCCCCAATTGATTTAAATATTAATCCTTTATTTTCTAAAATAATATTAGTACTCACTCGATATTTTATATTATTAATACTTTGATTTTTGATATATCTTTTTAATCCTAAAGGATCACTTTGAATATTAATTAAATTATCTATAAATGATTCAACTTCATTATTAAATTTAGTGTTGATTGTTTTAGTTATTTCATCAAGTTTATCTAGATCATTTAAGTCTATTGCTTCAAATTCAATATAAGTACCAGTCAAAGTAGGCATAATATATAAAATATCATTTATGAAACTTATTTTCGTATAATAGTGAGTAGTTTTAAAGACAATATTATTATCAAGTTCTAAATGAATATAATAATCCATTAAATTATTACTTAAGATATTATATATAGCTACATCTCTTTCATTAAGGTGCTCGGTAATTAAATTATTTTTAAATATTACAGCTTCATTAATTATAATAGTATCTTCTTTTAAATTTATTACTGGTAAAATAATATCATAATAATCATTTAAGTAATTATTAAGTAAATTATCTAATTTAATATTAACAATATTATTATCGGTATTTTTAAATAAAGTATTTATATACCTTCCAAATATGTCTTCATTATTAATAATGTTTTCAATTGCTTCTTTTTGATTATCACATATTGCAATATTAAAATCGAAGGCAAAAGTATTGTCTCTTGTAACATAATCTAAAATATTATTAAGTTTATTATTAGCAGCTTCCTCACTTATTAATAAAATATCTAAATTTATAAAATATAAATCTTTATTAAATGATAGAGAAGCATTTTGGATAGCAGATTCTAAAGTTTTACCAGTCCCTTCTAAAAGATATGATGAATATTTATTATCTTTATCGTTCTCTTGGATTTCTAAAATTATATTAAAATTATTATCTTTATAATCTATTGCAAAACTTGATATAAAAGCTAAATCACTTACTTCTTTATAATTATAACATCCACTAGTAAGTAAAATAATAATTATAATAATGATCTTTTTCATTTCAACTCTCTTTTCTAATATTATCAGTTAAATATTTACTACGAGTGTTTACTTTTTTTCTTTTTATTTTGATTAAAGTTTCTTTTAAATAAGATAAATCAAATGGAGAAACAGGAAACATATAAGTAAGATTAAATACTTTATAAGAACATAAATTGATCATCATAAAAATAAAAGCAAGAGTGGAACCGTATAATCCTAAGAAAGCTGCAAAAAGTAAAAATATATAGCGCCATACTCTAACTGCACCATTTATTTCTACCTCATTAAAAATTAAACTTGTTATAAATGTTAAAGCTATTACAATTATCATAATTGGGCTTACGATACCTGATGCTACTGCTGATTCTCCTAAAATAAGAGCACCTAATATAGAAACAGCACTTCCATAACTACTAGGAAACCTGACATCACTTTCTCTTAAAAGTTCACAAACAAATAACATAATAATAGCTTCTACTATTGAAGGAAAAGGTACACCATATCTTTGACTTGCTATATTCATTAATAATAAACCAGGAATAGTTTCAGGATTATATGTTGTAGTAGCTATATAAAAAGCAGGGGTGATAATTGTTAGAATAAAACAAGTAATTCTTAACATTTTTAAATAATTAGTATTTAAACTACTCGCGTAATCATCAACAGTTGGATTAATAAAATCAGCTAGTACTGATGGAAGAATAATTGCAAAAGGAGAGTTATCTACTAAAATAATTACCTTACCTTCAAGAAGAGATTTAACTATTGTATCAGGTCTTTCAGATAACTTCATAGCAGGAAATACATTATTATTGTCTTTTAAAAGATATTGCTTTAACTCACCAGAAGAATTAATTGAATCTACATCTATATGATCAAGTTTATTTAATATTTCATTTACCAATTCTTCTCTTACTATATTATTTATATATATAACACTAGTTCTATTTCTAGAATATCTACCTATAGTTTTATCTTTTATTTTTAAATGACTACTTTTAATTCTTCTTTTAATAAGACCAATATTTTTTTGAATATTTTCAACAAAAGAATCTTTTGGGCCATAAATAGCTGGTTCTACTTTAGCATCATCTATACCACGGTCAAGTTCTGCTTTAACTTCTACTGCGTATATATCTTTATTATCTAATATAAGTGCAAAACCATTACATAAATATTTTTCTGCTTCATCTATATTAATTATTTTAATATTAGGAGCAGATAAAGCTTTATCAATACTTTGTTTACTATTACTAGGTAATGTTAAAGGACTAAGGATATAATTATTAACCCGGTCACCACTAGAAACAGATTCTAAATAAAGAACATATATATAAGAAAATCTTTTCTTTAATTTTCTAATAACAAAATCAGGAGAATATATAAATAGTTCTTCAATTATTTTTAAATTTTTCATAATATCACTAATTATATTATGTTCTTAAAAGTATATATTATAAACTTTATATGCTATACTATTAAAGAAAAAAAAGAAAAAGTATAAATTAGATACTAAAACATCTAATTTATAATATAATAAAGAAGAAGGAATGTAATGGGAGAGTTATTTATCTACATTTTAATATTTTATATAATTATCACTCTAATAGAAATCAGTACTTGACAAATAGTTGATAAATGATATAATAACTTTGTCATTTAAAGGAAAGCGGGTGTATCCACACTCCACCTGATCTGCAAGTAGGCAGATAGGTAAGAAGCCATAAGAATACTTAAGGTTTTATAGTGGATGCATTATGCATTCACTTTTTGATTATATGGAGGTGCAAATAAAATAGCAAATAATATCAAAAAAGATGAATTACCTATTAATAAGGAAATTAAAGTTAGCGAACTAATGGTAATTGGCCCAAATGGTGAGCAAATGGGAACTAAACAGTTAAACGATGCTTTAACACTAGCGAATTATGCTGGGTTAGATTTAGTTTTAATGAGCGGGAATAGTCCTCAAGCTGTAGGAAAAATTATGGACTATAACAAATATCGCTATGAAAAACAAAAGAAACAAAAAGAAGCTTTAAAAACTCAAAGAGCGAGCAATAAAGAAATCAAAGAATATCAATTCTCAGTAAAAATAGATATTGGAGATTTTAATACCCGTAAAAAAAATGCGCTTGAATACCTACAAAAAGGCCATAAAATAAAAGCTACTTTAAGATTTAAAGGTCGCCAAATGGCACATACTGATTTAGGTAAAGAAGTTCTTAATCGTTTTGCAAGTGAACTTGAAGAATATGCAACAGTTGAATCAACTCCAAAACTTGAAGGAAGAACTATGACTATGATATTAGCACCAAAAAAATAAGGAGGAAATAATATGCCAAAACAAAAAACACATAAAGCAAGTAGTAAAGTTTTTAAAAAGAAAAAAAATGGAACCCTGACATTTAAAAAATCAGGTGGTAACCATAAAACTGCTAAAGATTCTAGCAAACAAATTAGACAAAGAAGAAATAAAGGAGTATTAGCGAAAGGAGATACTGACAGACTAAGTTCTGTTATCTAGGTGGTAAAATGACAAGAGTTAAAGGTGGCCCAGTTGCTAAAAACCGTAGAAGAAAAGTTTTAAAACAAGCTAAAGGATACTTTGGAAGCAAACATCGTTTATTTAAAACAGCTCAAGAACAAGTATTCCATAGTGGAGCATATGCATATCGCGATCGTAAGCAAAATAAAAGAAATTTCCGTAAATTGTGGATTACTCGTATTAATGCTGCATGCCGTGAAAATGATATAAGCTATTCAAAATTTATAAATGGATTATCAAAAGCAGGTATTGAAATTAATCGTAAGATGCTTTCAGAAATTGCTATCGACAACCCAAAATATTTCTCAGAATTAGTTAAATTATCTAAATCAGGTTTAGAAGGTAAAACAGTTAAGACTGAAACTAAAATTGAAACTAAAACTGAAGTAAAAAAAGAAGCTAAAGCTGAAACAAGAACTGAAGTAAAAAAAGAAGTTAAAACTGATTTAAGTACTTTAACGGTAGCTGAATTAAAAGCAATGGCTAAAGATAAAAAAATTACTGGATATAGTACAATGAAAAAAGCTGAGCTTATTTCAGCATTAAAATAAATATTTTTTATTGAATATCTAATAGATAGGAGTAGACTATGAATCCAAAATTAGTTATAAAAACTCAGCAATATTTACAAGATGCTGCTACAGAAAACAATTATAAAAAATTATTAAGACTACAAAAGAAGTGTGAACATGATATTGCTTTTAAACATGAATGATTTTTGGAATTACCAGAATATGAATGTATGTTATGTAAGAAAAAATTTGAAGGTTATGGTTCAAAAAACAGATTACCTGAAAATACATATGTTGTTCCATACCGATTAATGTCGTATATGAATCAATTTTATGAAAATATAATTGAGAGAATATCTCTAACTTATTCTAAACATCCAGAAATTAATATAGTCCAAATCATTAAAGATTTAGAACCAGTATTAATGGAATTAGATAATACTATGATGAATTCTGAAACTATCCAAGATTTAGATAATGAAAATTATAAAAAAAGATAGTAATCTAAAAGATGTCAAATGACATCTTTTAGTTTTTGGAAAATCTTCTCTACATCTTCAATACCATAATCTTTTTTATAAACGGGGATAATGTGCAAATGATAATGTTTAACCATTTGATTAATCCCATAATTATTTACTAAAGTGATACCATCAGGCTGTAATGATTTATTTAAATAATCATTCATTAATTTAGCTGTATTGTTTATTTTTATTAATATTTCATTATCTAGATCTTCAAAAGTTGTATAATGTTTAATTGGCATAATTAACATATGACCATTACTATTAGGGTTAATATCCATAATTACCTTTACATCTTCAGTTTCATATAATGTTTTAGAAGGAATTTCTCCAGAATTAATTTTACAAAAAACACAGTCCATCTTATCATTATCCTTTCTGTTAATAATTATTAACATTATAACAAATTTTCATTTAAAGTGTAATATAATTACATTTTTGTGTACATTTCGCCTAGTCTTGCATAAAGTAAAGTGAGGAGTGATATATTGGCAAACTATAAAGAGATAGTGACTAAAGCCGTAATAGGCAAAACTAAAAAAAGTACTAAAGATGAACTTGCTATTGAAACAGATACTTCAGTTGACACTGTTTTAGGATGTTGGGTAATTAACAATACTTTTAGTGGACATAATAATCGTGGCAAGGTTAATATTGATGGGAATTATGATGTAAATGTCTGGTATTCATATGATAATAATACTAAAACTAATGTTTTAGTTAGAAATTTTAACTATCAAGATGTTGTTAATGTTAAATTAAAAAACGATTCTAATTTAACAAATACAAGTGAAATCTTAGTTAAGAGTTTAACTGCACCTTCAGTAACTAATGTTGAAGTAGATGGCACTAAAATAAAACTTAATGTTGAAAAGGAATTAGGCGTTGAAGTAATAGGGGATACAAAAGTCAGAATTGCTGTTGAAGATGATTTTGATGATTATGAAGTAGAAATTGAACCAGCCGAAAACATTATTCAGGAAACTGAAATCGAAATAGATGAAGATTATTTAAACAGTGTCAACCAATAACAGTTGACACTGTAATTTTTTTTTGCTAAAATAAGACTATGAAAAAGGAGGCATTATGGCTGTTAAATTAAGATTAAAAAGAATGGGTGCTAAACAAAAACCATTCTATAGAATAGTAGCTGCAGATTCTA